>OASD01000005.1_pt1 | contig 254131 bp, 186 predicted proteins | sample 1475531 | NCBI WGS metagenome assembly OASD01 (sample SAMEA3360668, study PRJEB22359) | human gut metagenome | biome: ENVO:urban biome; feature: ENVO:human-associated habitat; material: ENVO:feces | place: Bangladesh | collected 2011
TTAAAGGATTTCTCTTTGCCGTACGACACAGAGAAATCCTAATGACCGATTTGGGTTTAATCCGTTTTAATTATGTGGGATTGGCCAATAATTATATTAACTAACGCTCTAACAAGACTTCGAGCCGATAAATTTCTATCTGGTCTTTGCAACTATATTAGTGAGGTCTGAAACGGATTATAGTTTTTGCGTTGCTACTACACAGAAAAGGAGGGTGTGTCGAAACCCTTATATAATTATGGTGTCTATGTTGATTTATGTGGGTGTTTTAGCTTCACATTTTTATTTCACACAGATTTAAAAGATGTCGGCTTCGCCGATTATACATACGGTAATGCTGTGCCACCGCGTAGACGCTTGCGGCGTAGCTATCTTCCAAATCTTTTAAATCCGTGTGGAGAAAAACCTAATTATGTTAAGGAAAAAGCCAGGGGGTACTACTTCAAGTCAACCGACTTAATGCTCCTCACGTTTCCGGTCATGGGGTCAAAGACGACCTGTGCCGACTGCTTCTTGCCGAAGAGGTCGCCGCTGAGCGACTGCACGAAGCCGAATTGCGCCATGGTAGTTTCGTAAGAGGCGACCGTGGCGTTGCCCGTGGTGAGCGTTGCCTTAACCTTGGAAGGCAAGCAAGAACGAAGGCCGATGTCAGCCTTGTCTTCCTTTTTCTTCTCGGCAGGGTCTGCCATTGGGTCGGTGGCGGTGTGCTCGTCGACGATGGTCAAATAGTAAGGCTCGCCACTGAGGTCATCGGCATCCACGAGACCGAAGTGGGAAGAGAAGCGGAAGAGCACCGTGCGCCCCTCACGCTCAGGCACGAAATCCACTTGCGTCCACGTGGTGTCAGTCTGCGTGTAGCCCTCGAAGAGCTGGCGGAGCGCGCTCTCCTGCCTGTTCATGTTGTCATACATCAGCTTGAGCTGCGCGCCGTCCTTTGGCAGGTTGTCGGCATCGCCGCGACTGAGGGAGTTGCGGCTGTCGCGAATGTCGTATATCTCCTTTGCGGACAGCTCCGCCATCTTCGCCGTGGAGCCTGCCGAAAGAATGTCCTCGGTCATGAAGTCGGATGGGTTGAGACGCTTGGGCTTTGGCGCGGGCGTGAAGACGCGCGCAGGCTGAGTGGGCTGCGTGGCGTCGGTGTTTATGGCAAGGAGCTGGCCGCCATGCGTCAATGCCACATGGTCTATGGAGCGTCGCTTGTCCATGACGAGCGTGAACTGGCGCGACGTGTCAGGGATGGCGGTCTTGTCGATGTCAATACCTATTATGCGGTAAGTCGTCGTGGGTTTCTGCGCCACTTTCTCCTTCATGAATCGCTCGGAGTACTGGCAGAAGTCGCCTGGGGTGTATTGCTTTTTCTCAACCTTTATGGTGAACCGCAAACCGTTCTTGGGGAGCATGTAGCTGGTTCCCTCTACGCTCTGTGCCGACGCTGAGAGCGCGACGAAAGACATGGCGGCCATCAAGCCGCAAAGAGTGTGATTCTTCATTGTTTTATAAGATATAAGCTTCATTCCAACCGCTTGAAAGCCTTTGGCAGATAATTTATGATGTCGCTCGCGATGAGACTTTCCTTGCCAAGCTCCTTGGCGGCGAGGTCTCCGGCAAGGCCGTGAAGATACATTCCGATGGCGCACGCGTCACGCTGATCGTAGCCCCTTGCGAGAAGTGCCGTGATGATGCCCGTGAGCACGTCGCCACTTCCTGCCGTGGCCATGCCGCTGTTGCCCGTGGGGTTGAACAAGACGGTTCCGTCGGGCAGGCACAAGGCCGAATAATGCCCCTTCAAGATGATGTATCCATGAATGCGCGCCGCCATCTGCCGGGCACGCATGAGCCGGTCGTAAGCGCTCGCGCTCGTGCTTCCCATGAGGCGGTCAAACTCCTTGGGATGCGGCGTGAGGATGATGTCCTTGGGCAGCTGCTGTATCCACGCCTGGTGGCTCGCCAGGATGTTGATGGCGTCGGCGTCGGCCACGACAGGGCACTTGGCGCGGCTTATCTGGCCGATGAGCGCCACGGCGGTGCTTTCCGACAGGCCAAGTCCGGGGCCGATGCCGAGAGAGTCGAAATCGTCGCAAGCCACGCTCTCGGAGAACTCGTAGTCGTCCTTGTCGAGTTGCAGCACGGCTTCCGGCACGCTGATTTGCATTATGTCATAGTTGCGCGCAGGAGTGTGCACGGTGACCTTGCCCACTCCCGACCTGAGGCATGCCTTGGTGGCGAGCACGGCGGCGCCCGACATCCCGAAGCTTCCCGCCACTATCAGCGAGTGGCCCATGGTGCCCTTGTTGGCGAAGTCGGAGCGGCGGCGCAAGAGCGGCGCCACGTCGTTCTCCTCCAGTATGCGGCACTTGGCCTCGGTCTGCATGATATACTCAGGGCTGAGCCTTATGTCGATGACCTTCAGCCGGCCAATGAATTGCTGGCAGTCGGCAAAGAGCATCGACAGCTTTTTTTGCTGGATGGTAAGCGTGAGGTTGGCACGGATGATGTTGGCATTGACATTATAGGTATTGTCCTCGCACATCAAGCCCGACGGCAGGTCAATACTTACCACCTGGCACGGGCTTTGGTTGACATACTTGACCAGCGAGGCGAAGCCACCCATGAGGGTCTTGTTGAGTCCAGACCCAAAGAGGCCGTCCACGACCACCGTGTCGGCATTGAGCTTAGGAGGGTCGAAGTTGACCGATATTTCCGTGAACTGCACCTTTCGCTGTTCCACGAGCCGGTCACGGTTAGCGGCGCAGTCGTCAGACAGCTTGTCGTGAATGTTAAACAAATAGACCGACACCTTATAGCCGGCATCGGCGAGCAGGCGCGCCACGGCAAGGGCGTCGCCACCGTTGTTGCCAGGACCGGCGAAGACCACCATTGGCGTGCTGTCGGCCCACTCCTCCATTATGGCGGCGGCGAGGGCCTTCGCGGCACGCTCCATGAGGTCGATGCCCTTCACGGGCTCGTGCTCTATCGTGTACTTGTCAAGCTCATGAATCTGAGCAGCAGTAAATATCTTCATACCAGTGCAAAAGTACAAAAAGAATGATGATTAAAGGAAAAAGTATCACCTATTTTTCGTAATTTTGCAGTATTATTCAAAATTCAACGAATCAAACATCGCATTATGAGCATCATTAAAGTTAAGGACAAGACGTTCAAGACGTTTATCCCTGAGGATGAGATTCAACGGCGCGTGAAGGCCGTTGCGGAGAAAATCAACAAGGACCTCGACGGCCAGAACCCTCTGTTCCTGGCCGTTCTCAACGGCTCGTTCATGTTCGCCGCCGACCTGATGCGATATATCACCATACCATGCGAGATATCATTCGTGAAGCTCGCCTCCTACCAAGGCACGACGTCGACGGGAAGGGTCAAGGAAATAATCGGCATCAACGAAGAGTTGCAAGGCCGCACCGTGGTCATCGTGGAAGACATCGTGGACACGGGCAAGACCATGAAGCGCATGCTCGAGAGCCTCGGCACGCGCAATCCGGACTCGCTCCACATCTGCACGCTGCTCGTGAAGCCCAACAAGCTTGAGGAGAACCTCAACATCGAGTACGCCGCGATGGAGATACCCAACGACTTCATCGTGGGTTACGGTCTCGACTACGACCAGCAAGGACGCAACCTGCGCGACATATACACCGTCGTGGAAGATTGACACGGAGGCACAGCATGACCGGGCAGACCGCCTGGCCCGCACATAAATATATAGGACATAACATTTTAACAATAACATAAAAATAATGAAGAACATTGTTATTTTCGGTGCCCCAGGTTCAGGCAAGGGCACACAGAGCGAGAAGATGATTGAGAAATACGGCCTCGGCCACATCTCCACCGGAGACGTGCTGCGCGACCAGATCAAGCGTGGCACGGAGCTGGGCAAGACCGCCAAGGGATATATCGACAACGGCCAGCTCATTCCCGACGACCTGATGGTGAGCATCCTCGCCGACGTCTACGACAGCTTCGGCAAGGAGCACAAGGGCGTGATCTTCGATGGCTTCCCACGCACCATCCCACAAGCGCAAGCGCTGAAGGACATGCTCGCGAAGCGCGGACACAAGGTGGCTGCCATGATAGAGCTTGACGTGCCCGAGGACGAGCTGATGAAGCGACTCATCAAGCGCGGACAGGAGAGCGGACGCTCCGACGACAACGAGGAGACCATCAAGAAGCGTCTCACCGTGTATCACAACCAGACTTCTCCGCTCATCGAGTGGTATGAGAAAGAGGGCATCCATCACCACATCAATGGCCTTGGTGAGCTCGACAGGATTTTCGGCGACATCTGCGCCGTCATTGACGATTTAGCATAATCATGGAGTCGAACTTTGTAGACTACGTGCGCATCGTCTGCCGCTCAGGAAAGGGCGGCAGGGGATCGGCGCACCTCAGACACGTGAAATACCAACCCAACGGCGGACCCGACGGGGGCGACGGTGGGCATGGCGGAAGCGTCATACTGCGCGGCAACCACAACTACTGGACCCTGCTGCACTTGAAATACCAAAAGCACGTCTTCGCCGAGCATGGTGGCAACGGCGGATCCGACAAGTGCCACGGCACCGACGGCAAGGACGAGTATATCGACGTGCCATGCGGAACCGTGGTCTACAATGCTGAGACGGGAAAGTATGTGTGCGACATCACTCACGACGGGCAAGAGGTAGTGCTGCTGAAAGGTGGACGCGGAGGACTGGGCAACTTCCAGTTTCGCACCGCCACACGCCAAGCGCCACGCTTCGCGCAACCAGGTGAGCCGGCACAGGAGATGACCGTCATCATGGAGCTCAAGCTCCTCGCCGACGTGGGCCTCGTGGGATTCCCCAACGCCGGAAAGTCGACGCTGCTCTCGGCCTTGTCGAGCGCGAAACCTAAGATAGCCAACTACCCATTCACCACCCTGGAGCCTTCGCTCGGCATAGTGAGCTATCGCGACGGCAAGTCGTTTGTCATGGCCGACATACCAGGCATCATAGAGGGGGCAAGCGAGGGAAAGGGACTCGGATTGAGGTTCCTGCGACACATTGAGCGCAACTCGCTGCTGCTCTTCATGGTGCCGGGAGAGAGCGACGACATAAAACACGACTACGAGGTGCTGCTCGGTGAGCTGAGCAAGTTCAACCCCGACATGCTGGAGAAACACCGCGTGCTCGCCATAACCAAGAGCGACCTGCTCGACGACGAACTGATAGAGATGCTGAAGGAGGAGCTGCCCGACGACTTGCCTACGGTATTCATATCGGCCGTGACGGGACAAGGTCTCGATGAGTTGAAGGACACGTTGTGGAAAGAGCTGAACAGCGAGAGCAACAAGCTCGCCGAGATAACGGCGGAAGACACGCTCGTGCATCGCGACAAGGAGATGAGTGCCTTCAAGCAGGAGATGCTCGACGAGGATGCCGACGAAGACGACATCGAAGTGGTTGACGCGGAAGACCTTGACGACGATGACCTTTTGGATTGATGATTTTTCAAGATGATAGAACCTGTTCTACATTTATATGATATTGGCGAAGCCTTGGGGTTGAAGACGACCGAAGGCTTCGCCAAATTTGATAATGGCGCAGTGGTCGCATTCTCAACGACACGGCATGGCGGGGCAAGCCAAGGACGATATGGCGAATTGAACATAAATCCTTATTGCGGCGACGACAGCGCGGCAATAAGCTACAACCGCGCCGCGCTATGCGCCAAGTTGGGCATAGACGACGTCCACCTCGTGTTGCCACACCAAGTGCACGGCACCAAATGCCTCAACATGGACGCCGCCCTGCTCTGCTCCACCCCAAGCCGGCGACAGCAACGACTTGAAGGCTACGACGCCCTCATGACAAACCTCAAAGGCGTGTGCATAGGCGTTTCTACCGCCGACTGCATACCCATGCTCATCCACGACCCACAGAGACACGCCGTGGCGGCCATCCACGCCGGATGGCGAGGCACCGTGGCAAGGATAGTGGAGAAGACCCTTCGCGCCATGAAAGCCAATTACGGCACGGAGGCAAGCGAGGCCGTGGCCATTATAGGGCCAGGAATATCAATGCGCAACTTTGAGGTGGGGCAAGAGGTCTACGACGCGTTTGCGGCCGCTGGCTTCGAGATGCAAGACATAGCGCAAAGATTTCCTTGCAAGGCAGACCCCAGGGAAGAGAAGTGGCACATCGACCTGCCGCTCTGCAACAAGCTGCAATTAACACGCTCCGGCGTAAGGGAGCAAAACATAGTGTGCTCCGGCATCTGCACCTACGACAACGCCGACGACTTTTTCTCCGCACGACGCCTGGGCATCGACTCCGGGCGCATATACACGGGCATAATGATAAAGCATTAAGAAAATGAGCAACATAAAAGATACTATAATATTCCTCTTTCTATCGGCACTGCTCTCATGCACAAGCCTCAACGCCACGGCGCAACACGGTTTCACGGCCATGGAACAGTCGTCGATAAGCGTGCCCACGCCTGGCCTGTTCACGCACAGCAACGCTTTCAACATCGACTTCAGCATTCTGAAGCCCGAAGAGTATTCCTTCCCCCTGCCCGTGGGAAAGGCTGAAGTGAAAGGCGGACAGGCATTGGAAATAACGACGACGAAAGGCGATGCCGTGAAAGCCATGTTCAACGGACGCGTGCGCCTGTCGCGACGCACCTCACAATACGGCAACACCATAGTAGTTCGCCACGACAACGGCCTTGAGACCGTCTACGCCTACAACGCCCAGAACCTCGTGCAAGTGGGCACACGTGTCAAGGCCGGGCAAACCATAGCCATAGCCGGAGGCGACAACGGCAGGGTGTATTGCCTCTTCGCCATCATGGTGAACGGTGGATGGATAAACCCGGAGACCGTGATAAACCCCAAGAGCCACAAGCTGCGCAAGCAGGTGCTGCAATGCAAGAAGACCGGCAAGAACGTTTCGGTGACGGTGCTCAACCAAGAGAAAGACGAAAACACGTCGCTTGACCCGGACATCAGCAACGACGACTACGAGAATGGCTCCTCATTAAAAATCGACTTGAAGAAGATAGAACAGCAACACTGGGCGTATCCCCTTCCCGACGCCAAAGTAATAAGCCCATACGGTGGCCGGGGCGGCAGAGGACATTCCGGCGTGGACATCAAGACCAAGGCCAACGATGAGATACTGGCCGCGTTTGATGGCGTAGTGGAACGGTCTGGACCTTATTACGGCTATGGCAACTACATCGTCATTCGCCACGCCTACGGATTCTCCACTTGTTACAGCCACCAATCAAAGAACTTCGTAAAAGCCGGGCAGAAAGTCAAGGCAGGCGAGGTTATCGGCCTCACCGGACAAACAGGACGCGCCACCACTCCGCACCTGCATTTCGAGATACGATTCTGTGGAAAACCCATAGACCCAGCCATTTTCTTCGACCACGCCAACCATACCCTCAAGGCGCAAACACTCACCGTGAAGAAAGGCCAGAAGACGCTGTCGTCACAGAAAAACAAATAAGCACTTAGAAATCTCTCATCTTGAGGAACTTCTATAAAGGAAAATGCACCATGAAGGCTAAACACAAGGGAATAATAATTGAATGGGGAATACTCACAATAATATCGTTCCTATTCTATGATATAATTTGGATACTTACATCTGAAGATTTTTCATTTCTTCAAATAAAGGATGTTGCCAACTATCTACTGGCAGACTTCACATATTGCGCATGCCTTTCATTCTGCATTATATGAATTGACTTTCATATAGCACAATTAAATTACTTTTCACAAGTTTGTTATAAACGGCAGCTTCTACTTAGCTTCACCATTCTCTTTAGCAATGTGCTACTATCCGTAATCTTAGAAAACACATATGAATCATTGGTCTCCGCGCCTTATGATTCTTTTGAGGAAGGATTACTCCTCGTATGTTTAATCTCCACTATATCTTCTTTGGCGCACTGTGCCCAATACTACAGCAGAATGATATCAATACAGAGCGAAGAAATCATTACTATACAAAAGAGGATGCTCAAGATGCAACTTGATCCACATTTTCTTTTTAACAGCCTAAACATCTTGACAGGAATAGTTCATACAAGTCCTGATGACGCAGAGAAATTCATAATACGCCTATCACGAATCTATAGATATATAATAAAAAGTATAGAACAGGATTTGGTGCTTGTAAACAATGCTATAAATTTCGCCGTCGATTATGTCGCACTTCTTAATATAAGATTTCCTAACAAGATCGACTTTCAAGTAGATGCATCAGTTGGCCAAAACAATTACGACTACATTCCTGTAATGTCACTACAACTTCTTATAGAAAATGCGGTAAAGCATAATATACCAGATGACAATCATAGGTTGTCAATCAAAATTTTCCGCAAGGACGATAACCTCATCGTGCGTAATTCCATTAACAAAGCAGAAACCTTTAACTACAAAAATTCATTTGGCTTGGGATTAAAAAACATTTGCGAGAGTTATCGGATTCTTGGAGGACGAAGTCCCCAGACAAGAAAGACCGAGAACTTTTTTGAAGTAGAATTGCCAATAATTCAAAAAGAATGAGACACATACTGATCATAGAAGACGAGCCTATCAGTGCAGACAGACTCAAAAGGATGCTACTTGATTTAGACGACACTCTTATTATCGATGGGCCATTGTCAAGTGTTCAACAAGTAGTAGACCGACTTAAAGTGCACAATGACTACGACCTTATCTTTTCAGACATCCGCTTAGGCAATCAAACGGTTTTCGAAGCTTTCAATGAGACAATGCCAAACTCTTTCGTCATCTTCACAACGGCTTATGACGAATACGCAATGGAGGCGATACATTCCAATGGAATTGATTACCTACTGAAACCATTTGACATCAAAGATTTACAAAATGCCATACATAAAATATATTTGTCTCCACAAAGTAGCGTTAACATAAAGGAAAGACTCTCCAGTATAGCTCATGAATTTAATTGCTTTCAAGAAAGATTCTTGGTTTGCAAAGGGGAAGAACTTATTTCTTTATGTTCTGATGAAATCAGCTGCTTTCTGAAAGACAATGACAAAACCAAAATCATAACCGTAAATGGCGGACAATATGAGAAACATATCTCACTGTCAGAGTTGGAAAAGAAACTTAACCCTCAGAAGTTTTTTCGTGTCAACCGCCAATACATTGCTAATATAAACCACATAAAGAAGATTTCACTGTTCTTCAAGTCAAAACTAACACTTAGAATCGATGGTTGCAGTGATGATTACATCATTGTCAGCCAAGAGCGTTCTGCACTGTTAAAAAAACTTTTAGACAAGTAAACAGCACATCATTATGAATAAAATCGTAATCTCTTTGTGTACACTATTGATTTGTGAAGCCAACTTTTTTGCAAACGCACAAGACACGTCTTCCCAATTGAAAAATAAGATTGCGTTAAATGGAGAACTGTTGTGTGACACATGGCAGATAGATGCCTCATATCATTACTTTGTTTTACCCTATATTGGTTTTGGCGGTTCCATAGGCATGTGGAAACAATATACTGTCGATGGTATTCCATCCGGACGTGGATGGACTGTGGACGAAGATTATGAAAACGTGGAAAACTTTTTCATTCATCCGTCCATAAGTCTTGTTTCACCTTGTATTGCAAAAATTGGAGAAGGGCATTTCAATTTGTTCGTTGAGCCTGGCATAATGATGAACATACCATACTGCAACGTTTTTGTTACACTTTTAGACGACAGAGGTTCAACTATTGGCTATAAAAAAGTCAGCACTAATAAAGGACGATGGTATGCTTTTGACTATAAAATAGGTTTAAGTCTTACCTACGACCAATTCGGATGTTCGATTGGGTATATACATTCAGACCTTGACATTTTTGGCATGCGTCGCAACATGGTCTTTGATGGCAATCGCTTTGACGAATACTATCCTAAAAGAAAGAATCCGCATGGTTGTTTCATCTCTCTCTTCTATATTTTTTAGCAAGCAATGATACCCAAACTGTTCACGGCTTGATTTTCCGTGTTCATGGAAGTTTTTTCCCATTTCAAGAATAATGACATTACAGCAATTATGAAATAATAATACCTTTGCTTCGTGAGTTTTAAAGTACATTCAAAAATTAACAAAATGAAGCACTTGTTTCTTATTTTATTTGGAGCTATGCTCTTATGCTCTTGTCAAGACCGTGGCATTGAAAGCGAGCTAAAGCCAAGTCCTTGTCAAAATCAAGAAGAGAACAGCCCTGCTTTTCTTGTCTTCTCCTCAAGAAAGGAACTTGCAGAGGCTATCTCCAACTTAAGGAGTGGGAAACACTACGACGCAACAAGAGCCTCTAACATGTCAACTGTCAACACAGACAAAGAAAACAACGGTGGAAGTGGGACCATGCAATTTCTTTCTTTGCCTGACGCAAACAAGCTAAAATACATGGCAAAACTCTCACAAGCACAGATCGACTCCATAAACATAGACGAAGACAGTCTTGAATTTTGTATGTCTGATTCAATAATAGCAGATGACGCCTTTGCCAAACTTCTTAATGCCACCCGTGAGATAGAGGTCGATGACACTGTATACAAATATTATGGGAACGGCGTTGCTTTCTCAGAGCATTCCAAGGCCAAGCAACTAAATGACATTGATGCTGAAGTTTCAAAAATAACTGTTGACGACAACAACTGTAGTAGACATTTCCTATAATGGTGGTTGGAATCTAAAAAACATATCCATTGACGGGGGAAAATCCACTAAACTTTCAAGCTGTGTTGTCTATGGTGCCATTAAGTATAATGGGCGATGGCTCGCGGCAAGGATAACAAAATGCAAAAATCAAGCAAGATGACAATTGTCTCTTACAACCAAATGTAAAATCATTTAAAACACAATAATCTTCATGACGCAATCAAGGAAATCAGGATACCGAAAAATCATATTGGCAATAGTGTTGGCAGTGGGCGGCCTGACTGCCATCAAGGGACAAAGCAGATTCCATTTCGACATTGATTATCATTACAATTTGGGCTTATGCGAGAAGATAATGGGCGAAACGCTTAAACGCGGTCAATACAAGATGGGGGGAAACTCCGTGCAGTTATCCTCTCGCTACGACATAACGCCACGCTGGTCTGCAGGAATGGGAATAGGGCTTAGCAGATACACCAACCTTGATTATAACACGTTGCCAGTCTTCGCTACGGTAAGGTACAAAGCCATTGAGAAAGTGCCTGACATTTATCTTTTCTCCGATTTGGGATATGCGTTAAAGGTAGGAGAATTCACAAAAGGCATCACCGGCAACATAGGAATAGGCTATACACACATGTTCCAGAAACACTTTGGATTGAATTTCCAAATAGCATATAATGTAAAGAGATTCAACGACATTCACGTTTACATCTATGATGTCGACTCGCAGGAGACGCACCTTTTCAACGAAAACGGCACCCGACATTCATTGTCGTTTGGCGTTGGCATAACACTGTAAGCGGCAAGTACTTTTCGCGCAGCGGCGTCCAAAGTGTCGCGAAATGCCATACAGGGACGGGTGGATATGATTAGGGGCCGTCCGAACCCGAAAGGCATGTTGCGACGTGGGACACTTCATGGTATAAAAGAGATCTAACGTTTTTTGTGGGCCGGCATAAAACCGGCCCACGCAAGGTGTCAAACGCTCACCGATTTTAGAGGATAACAATATATTACATTTTCCATGAAATCATGTTCGCGCTTCTTGCTTGACATTTACACGTTTCTCGCCTTAAAGAAGTCATGGCACGCAACGACAGGACAACAACAAGGCAACGATAATCAACAAAAAACCTTAAATCAATATGATTTAAGCCTTGTCATTGCCTTATTATTACTACCTTTACAGCACACTCTATAAATCGATATGGACAAATTAGTAGAAGTCCGGAATGTCACCAAGCGGTTTGAGAGCCACGTGGCTCTCAACGACGTGTCGTTGTCTGTCAGACGCGGCAGGATATTCGGGCTGCTTGGCCCGAACGGTGCCGGAAAGACAACACTGATAAGGATTCTCAACCGCATAACGGCCCCAGACTGCGGCGAGGTAATATTCGACGGTCGCCCCATGGAACCGACCGACGTCACTCGCATAGGCTATCTTCCCGAGGAACGCGGCCTCTATCGCAAGATGAAGGTTGGCGAGCAAGCCGTGTATCTCGCGCGCCTGAAGGGAATGGACAAACATGGAGCCGAGAGCAGGCTGCGAGACTGGTTCGACAAGTTCGGCATCATGCCGTGGTGGAACCGCAAGCTCGAAGAACTGTCGAAGGGCATGGCACAGAAGGTGCAATTCATCATCACCGTGCTCCACAAGCCAGAGTTGCTCATCTTCGATGAGCCGTTTTCTGGCTTCGACCCGGTGAACGCCGAACAACTGAAGCGGGAAATCCTAAAACTGCGTGACCAAGGCCACACCATAATATTCTCCACGCACAACATGTCGAGCGTGGAGGAGATATGCGACGACATAGCCTTGATAAACCACTCTGAGGTGGTGATGCAAGGCGAGATGAGAAGCATAAAAGACAGCTTCCGCACTGGACTGTACGAGCTGAAAGCCACCACGCCCCTGCCCGACCGCGACGACCTGCCTTTCAAGATAACAGAGCATGACAATGACCATGGCACGGAGCGTTACCTGCTCCAGGCCAACGAGGGTGTCAGCGGCAGCGAACTCGTGCGCGCGCTCAGCGAGATGGCAGACGTGACGTATTTCGCCGAGCACGTGCCGTCGATGAACGACATTTTCCTGAAAGTGATAGGCAAGGAAACCAAGTGGAACGAAGAGCAAATAGAAAGCAAGCAATGAACAAGATACTTATCATCATCCAGCGCGAGTTTCTAAAGCGCGTAAGAACAAAAGGCTTCATCATCCTCACCATAACCATGCCGTTTATCATGGCGGCTCTCGTCTTCGTGCCGCTATGGCTCTCGTCGATAGAGAACGACGAGCAACAAAAGGTGGCGGTGATAGACCCCACCGGCGTTTACGCCAAGGCCCTGAAAGCGTCTAAGTCGTTCGCCTTCTCCGCGCAGCCTGTCATAACCGAGAAGATGCGCTCGGAAGACTCGCCCTACGACGCGGTGGTGGCCATATCGGGCGACCTCGTGAAAAACAACGGCAAGGTGACCATATACAGCCACAAGGAAATCCCGGGCAACATGCTCGACTACATACAGTCGAAACTCAACGAGACGGTGCAGAAGCAAAAGCTCGAGGCCACGGGAATAGCCGGTCTCGACAAGATAATAGACGACGTGCAACGCGACGTGAACATGAAAACCGTGAAATGGAGCAAGGAAGGCGACGAGCAAGCTTCCAGCACGTATGTGGCCATAATAGTGGGCGGCATATTCACGCTCCTCATCTACATCTTCGTAATAACCTACGGTGGCATGGTGATGCAGAGCGTGATAGAGGAAAAGACCAACCGCATAATAGAGCTCTTGGTGAGCAGCGTCAAGCCTTTCCAGCTCATGATGGGCAAGATTATCGGCGTGATGCTCGTGGGCATAGCCCAAATGGCGCTGTGGGGCGTTATGCTAAGCATCATCATGACAGTGGCTTCCGTCGGCTTCGGCATCAGTCAAGCCCAGTCGATAGCGGCAGGGCAACCCATGCCCTCGCCCACGATGAACATGAGCCAAGACACGCAAGAACTTCTCACTGCCATAGTCAACCTGCCATACGCTGAGATAGGCTTGATGTTCATCATCATGTTCGTAGGTGGCTACTTGCTCTATTCCAGCTTCTTCGCCGCCACAGGGGCAAGCATCAACGAGCAAGAAGACGCCAACCAGTTTGTGGTTCCCATAACGATGATTACCCTCTTCGGCCTCTACGCCGCCATGTACAGCATAGAGAACACCGACGGGCCCTTGGCGTTCTGGGCATCGCTGTTCCCGCTCACGTCGCCCATCGTGATGATGATACGCATTCCCTTTGGCGTACCATTATGGCAAGAGCTTCTGAGCATAGCCCTGCTCTACGCCTCGGCATTCCTCATGATATGGATTGGCGGCAAGATTTACCGCGTAGGCATACTCATGTATGGCAAGAAGCCAAGCATAAAAGAGATAATAAAGTGGATGCGCTATAAATAGTGTTTCACTGCCCTCACGAGCCGGCACAGTCCTCGCATGCCCAAGACGTTGAGCGACAACAGTTTCAAGCTGCCCAAGAATCGCATCATGGGCAGTTTGACATCCGACATGTCGCCCGTGTAGATATAGGTTTGCAACTGGATGTCAAGCACATGCCGGTAGTATTCGCAGAAGCCTTCTTGATGGGCATTCAACATCTTGCTTGACACTATTTGAAGATGCGCGTCAAGCAAATCGCGGTATTCCGCTCCGCCTGCCCGTTGTGTGATGCCCAAGGGGTTGACGGTGTAATGATACGCGCCCAACGACGTGGTCTCGACTTTTCGCGCTTCCCTTAAAAGGTTCCACAGCGTGGACACGTCCTCAAACTTCTTTCCTTTTGGAAAACGGACATGGCCAAACAGCTGACGCTTGTAAATCTTATTCCAAGCATAGGTATGGGCATAGGCTTTGCCGCAAAGCCAATAAGCGGCCATGTCGGTGTAATCGTGGTCTGGGAAAACAATGCGCGAGACTGGGCCACGTCCGCCTTCACGCACAATGGAATATTCAAGAATGTCAACGTCGGCTCGCGCCATCCGCTCGAGCAACGCTGGGTAAGTTTCTGGCTCAATATAATCGTCGGAATCCACAAACGTGACAAACTCACCTCGCGCAAGTCTTAAACCCTCGTTGCGCGCCTCTGACAGTCCGGCGTTGGCCTGATGCACGACAATAGCCCGCGGCGACTTGTATTTATCGCAAATCACCGCGGAACCATCTGTTGAGCCATCGTCGACGATTATTATCTCCATGTCGTCAATGCCCTGGGCCAAAACGCTGTCGACACACCGCCGAAGCGTACCCACGACATTATAGACAGGAATGATAACCGAAAGCAGCATGTTGAAACGTCAGAACTCTATGACGAGCGACTCGCGTTGCGTCAGCGGCACGTTCTTGGAGATGTCCAAGGTCTTGCCCGTGACGACATCCTTTGCGGTCTTGTTGTCCTTGATTATCTCAGCATAGCGAGCCACGTCGAGCACGTTGTCGGAGCGTTTGCCATTGAGAATGGTCATCACCGTCTTGCCACCATACTGGCGGGCAATGACATAAACGCCATTATAAGGTATGAACTGGGTCTGCGAGCCCTTGCTTATCACCTCATTGCCCTGGCGCCAATGCAGCAACGCGCTCAGCCAGTTGAACATCCCGTTCTCGGTCTTGGTGCGTCCCTCGGCGGTGAAGCAGTCGTGTTGGTCTCCAGCGAATCCGCCGGGGAAGTCCTTGCGCACGTAGCCATCGGTAACCTCCTTCGTGCCGTTCATCAGCACCTCGGTGCCATAATAGAGCTGCGGTATGCGGTTGATGGTGAGCAGCAGAGCCAACGCCTGCTTTAGCATGGTAGAGTCTTTGGTGTTGCCAAGGAAGCGGTCGGTGTCGTGGTTCTCAATGAAAGCCAACACCGAAGACGGGTTGGGATAGAGATAATCGTAACAAAGCGAGTTGTAAATGCGGTTGAAACCGTTCCACCAGCCATCCGTCTCCTCACGCTTAGCCTGGTTTAGCTTGTCGAAGAAAGAGAAGTCCATCACCGTCTTCAAGTAGCTGTTCACCTTTGAGAGCTTGGAGTCTTTTTGCCAAGAGGCGGTGTACTGCGGCTCCGTCACCCACGTCTCTCCCACGGTGTTGAAGTTGGGGTATTCGGCGTCCAGGGTCTTCATCCACTGCGCCATGGCCTTGCGGTCGGCGTAAGGGTAAGTGTCCATGCGTATGCCGTCGATGTCGGCCGTCTCTATCCACCACTCACTGTTCTGTATGAGATACTTTATCACGTGAGGATTGCGCTGGTTGAGGTCAGGCATCGACTTGACGAACCATCCGTCGGTGGTCTCAGCCAAGTCCACCTTTGAAGCGTAAGGGTCGAGCACCGGCGTGAGCTTATAGCTGGTCTGCAGGCCATAGCCTGGATTGTTGAACCAATCCTTCGACGGCATGTCGCGGTTCCAGATATGATAGTCGGAGCAGTGGTTGAAGATCATGTCCATCACCACTTTCAAGCCTTTCTTGTGGCAATCCTTTATGAGATTGCAATATTCATCGTTAGAGCCAAAGCGCGCGTCCACCTTGTAGTAGTCGGTGGTGGCATAGCCATGATAAGACGAGTTGACGCCCGCGTTGGGCCAGTCGTTCTCAAGTATGGGCGTGAACCACAGTGCCGTCACCCCAAGCTGCTTGAAATAGTCGAGATGTTGGCGTATGCCCTCAAGGTCACCCCCGTGACGGAGCGACGGCTTCGTGCGGTCGCACAGTTGGTCGCGCATGCCTTTCACCACGTCGTTTTTCGGGTTGCCGTTGGCAAAGCGGTCGGGCATGAGCAGATAGAGCACGTCGGCATTGGTGAAGCCCTTGTGAGCCTCGCCTGGCATCTGGCGCTCCTTTAGCTCATATTTTATCTTCTTGCCGTCGAGCCTCAACGTCATCTCGCCAGCCTTGGCGTCCTTGAGGTTGAGATACACGAAAAGGTAGTTGGGGGAGTCGAGGCGAACCACGGAATCGACCTTCACCCCGGGATAGTCGGTAGTGACGTTGCGCACGTCGCGTATGCCCTTGCCATATAGCATTATCTGGAGCGAAGGGTCTTTCATGCCCGCGAACCAATTGGCGGGATCAACACGCAATACAGTGGCTGCGTTCATCATGGCCATGGTAAGAATGAATGAAAAAGTTATGAACAGTCTTTTCATTATTTTTCTTGATTTTATCTGTCATTGTTTGCGGCGCTGTCGTCAGCGACAATAACCGCTGACGACTCGCCACGATTATTTTTCCTTGATGGTGAAGACCACCACAGAGCCGATCAATACGCTCACGCCAGCCACGACCATCATACTGCTCTGGACCGAGCCCACGAGCGACAATATGACACCTCCGATAGCGGCCGCCACAATCTGCGGAACGCAGATGGTTCCATTGAACAAGCCCAGATAGGCACCCATGTGGCCATAGCCTTGAAGTGCGTTGGTGACGAAGGTGAACGGCATGGCGAGCATGGCGGCCCAAGCGCAGCCGATGAGCAGGAATGGCACGAAGAGCACATACTGGTCGTGGATGAAGGCGCATGCCACGAAGCCGATGCCACCAAGCACGAGGCTAAGGGAATAAGCCATCTTGCGGTTCTTGAACTTAGGCAAGACGACGGCCCAAACCACTGAGCCAATGGCCTGCACGGCAAAGAGGATTCCCACCCAGTTGCCGGCGGCTTGATAGCCCTCGCTCGTCACGTCGGTAGTGCCCCAACAGTTGGCGGCCACTGTGCCGTTGGTGTAAGTCCACATATACATGAAGGCGAACCAGCAGAAGAACTGCACGAGACCGACTTTCCAGAATGTGGACGGGGCGTTACGCAACAGCACGAACCAGTTGCCAGAGCCTTCCTCCTTTTCCTCTACCGACTTCAACGAGCCATTGTATTCGTTGTAGTCATGCGGATTCCACTCTTTCACCTTCCACACGGTGTAGATGACGCAAAGGATGAGGATGGCGGCACCCACGTAGAAGCTGTAAATCACCGAATCGGGTATCGTTCCCTTGGCGGCGGTGTTGGCGATGCCCAAGGCGGCGAAGACGAACGGGAAGACATAGCCCACCAACGAGCCGGCGTTGCACAGGAAGCTCTGGATGGAATAAGCCAGGCCTTTCTGCTTCTCGTTGACCATGTCGCCGACAAGCATCTTGAATGGTTGCATGGCCATGTTGATGCTTGTGTCGAGAAACATAAGGGCGATGAGACCGAAGACCATGGCCGTGCTCACGGTCATGCCGAATGATCCGGAGTTGGGCAACAGGCACATCACGAGCACCGCGATGGCGGCACCAACAAACAGATAGGGGATGCGGCGGCCAAAGCGACACCACGTCTTGTCGGAGCAGGTGCCCACGATGGGTTGCACAAGGATGCCCATCAGCGGCGGCAATATCCAGAAATAGCTAAGGTTGTGCGGGTCGGCGCCGAGAGTGGCGAAGATGCGCGAGATGTTCGCGCTCTGGAGGGCGTAGGCAATCTGCACGCCAAAGAAGCCGAAACTGAGGTTCCACAGCCCCCAAAACGACATGTCGGGCTTCTCTTTCAACATTGTCGGGGTCTCATTATTAAAATCCATACTCATCGTATTTGTTTTTTATCCGTGATTTAATCTGAATCGTCATCGTGTTGTGCCCCTGATGACCAGGCGCGTCCTCACTATGCGCTTCTCTATCTTCTCCATGGGCAGTTCGCCTTCCACCTTGCTTATGAGGATGTTGGCAGCCTCCTCTCCTACCCTCTGGCCTCGCTGCTCCACCGTTGTCAGCATTGGGTCGCTGGCCACGGCGCGCTGCCCGTTGGTGAACCCGCAGATGCTGATGTCTTCCGGCACCCTGTAGCCCATGCGCTTGGCGGTATAGAGTATGCCGATGGCGGTATCGTCGTTGACGGCAAAGAAAGCGTCTGGTATCTCCTCTTGCGACAGCAGCTCCGGCGTTATGGCCTCGGCGTCGGAGCGATTGTCACAGATACGGAAAAACCTGTCGTCGGGTTCCAAGCCGTTGTGCAACAAGGCATCGCGATAGCCATTATAGCGGTTCTTGCTTATCTCCATGGTCATTGGCGACCCATAGAACGCGACGCGGCGGCAACCACGCTCTATCATGTAGTTGACGGCGTTGAACGCGCCTTGGTAGTCGTCGACGACAACGCGGTCGCAATTGATTCCCGTGCAAATGCGGTCGTAGAACACGAGTGGCATGTGGCAGTCCAAGATACGCTTGAAATGATCGTAGCGCACGGTGTTCTTGGCCTCTGAGACGATGACACCACACACGCGATTCTCAAGAAACCGCTTGCAGATGAGGGCCTCCGTCTCGTACTCGTCAAGGCTCTCGCTTACCATCAAGGTATAACCGTGGGACATGGCCTCCTGGTTGATGCCACTCAAGACGGACGAGAAATAGAAATGCTCAAACTGGGGCACTATGACGCCAATCGCCTTTGACGACCTCGCCACATTGCTGCGCAAGCATTCGGCAAGCACGTTGGGATAATAATCGTGCGCCTTTGCGTAAGACTTGATACGGTCGCGCTGTTCAGCGCTTATTCGAGGACTGTCTTTCAACGCCCGCGAGACCGTGGCCACGGAGACGCCCAAGGCCTCCGCGATGTCTCTCATTGTTATAGTAGAATGTGCCATTTAATATCGCAGCTTTTAGGAATTCTTTTTTTTGATTGCTCACTGCAAATTTAGGTCTTTTCCTATGCAACAAAAAGAAAAAACAATCAATAATATTGATATAAATTATGCAAACGTTTGCGCGCCATGCTAAAAACTCTTGTCCACGGTCAGCCACTCATCATCCGTGGTGAGCATGAACTTGGACGACGTGTCGCCCGTTACGGGATTGTCGCTGAAAAGCGCACCCGTGAACTGTGTTATCTGGTTGCGGCTGACCGGCACGTTTTCAAACGTGTGGCTGTAAACCGCCTCGCCTGTTGGGCCAAGTCCCGTGACTTCTATCTTCAGCTCCTTGCTGTCGCTCTTGGGGAATGTGTATATCTCAAACTTGGCCGTCTTGCCTTTCATGTCGTCGGTGATGGCTATCTTTACGGTTTGGCGTGAGTTGACGCAGCCGTTGCCTGTCAATCCGTCGAGTGTTGAGCTGCCGCCCGTGTAATAGAATTGCAAGGTTGAGATGTTGTCTGGAACCTTGTCGGTCGTGACAAACCTCACCATTGCCACGACACGGTGCATGCTGACGTCCACGTCGAGGCCATTGCCCTCGCCGACCGTGATGTCATCGCTCCACGAGAACGTGTCAGACAAGTCGCCACTGAACGTTATCTTCTCGGCATTGGTCATCGTTGGTGTCTTGGCTTGATTATGGGCGACGATAACCGCCTTATACGCCCCTGGCGCAAGGGCCACGGAGAGCGTGCCGAAATCCTTGTCGCCTGCCTTTTGCGTAGTCTTCACCGTGCGAACTCCGCCTTGAAACACCGCGAGGTCTATCTGCTTGCACAATTCGGAAACTGACTGGGAACGCGACTGCGCAGTGGAGAAAGGCAGGGCCTCAAACTGACTGACCTTGAACCTCACCATCGACTTTTCACCTGACGGCAGTTCCGGGTCTTCGCTTGCCAAGCGTTGGCATGAGACCATGGCAAGGGCGACAAGTGTCGCGAGAACGACACGCAGGTGATTATGGTTCAAAAGTTTCATAAGCAAAGATTTAGATTTATAAAGTTCAGTATTGCCGACAAAAATACGGTTTTTATCTTGCAGTCACAAATATTTCATCGGAATAATGCTGTTTAGTCGTAAACTTTGCGGGTTGGGGCTATTTTCAACAAGAACAAGGCGTGGCATCAATCGGCAATGACGATAAAAAGGCGAGAGTTCACAAACTTGTGGACCACAACCTTGTGAACTCATGCGCTTCTTGTTGACTTTACGCTCAATTCAAAGCATTATGGCAATGCATATAGAAAAAGCTTTTGATTACAATCCTCTTTCGGCCCAGTCGCCACGGTCGAGCTGTCGGTAGCCTATGGCCTCGGCTATGTGTCTCGGCTCCACCTTCTCCGAGCCGTCGAGGTCGGCAATGGTGCGTGCCACCTTCAGTATGCGACTGTAGGCTCGCGCCGAGAGGCTCAGCCGCTCCATGGCGGTGCGAAGCAATTCGAGGCCAGCAGCATCTGGCTCGGCATACTCGTGTATCATCTTCTCTGTCATCTGGGCGTTGCAGTGGACTCCGGCGACACCTTCGTATCGCCGCGTCTGTATGGCTCGCGCCGCGATGACGCGCTCGCGAATGTTGGCCGACGGCTCGCCTGGCTGCGCCTTGCTGAGTTCCTTGAAGGGAATGGCGGAAATCTCGCACTGGATGTCGATGCGATCCATCAACGGCCCGGAAATCTTGTTGAGATAGCGCTGTATCTGCCCCGGCGTGCAAACACAATGGTGGGTCGGGTCTCCGTAATAACCACAAGGGCAAGGGTTCATGGATGCCACGAACATGAACGAGGCGGGATAGGTGACTGAGTATTTGGCGCGGCTTATGGTAATCTGCCTGTCCTCAAGCGGCTGTCGCAACACTTCCAAGGTGTGCTTGTTAAACTCCGGCAGCTCATCGCAAAACAGCACTCCATTATGTGAAAGGCTTATCTCGCCCGGCATTGGGTTCATGCCCCCTCCCACAAGGGCCACTTCCGAAATGGTGTGATGCGGCGCGCGGAAAGGCCGCTGGGATATGAGCGCGGAGCCTTGCTTCAGCGTGCCGGCAACCGAGTGGATTTGCGTGGTCTCGAGGCTCTCGCGCAACGTGAGAGGCGGCAGGATGGACGGGAGGCGCTTGGCCATCATGCTCTTGCCGGAGCCCGGCGGGCCTATCATTATGACATTGTGGCCACCGGCGGCCGCCACTTCCAAGGCGCGCTTCACCGTTTCCTGGCCACGGACGTCGGAGAAGTCGAGGTCGAAATCGTATTGCTGCTTGTAGAACTCATCGCGCGTGTCAACCACGCAAGGCTGATACTCTCGCTGGCGCGACAACAATGCTATGACATCTGCCAGTGAGTCCATGCCGTAGACGTCGATGTTGTTGACGATGGCGGCCTCACGCTCGTTGTGCTTAGGCACTATCAACCCTTTGAAATGCTCGGCGCGCGCCTTGATGGCTATCGGCAAGACGCCCTTCGCGGGCTGCAGCTTGCCGTCGAGACCAAGCTCGCCAATCATCATGTACTCTCCCAGCGAGTCGGCGGGAATCTGCCCATCGGCGGCAAGGATGGCTATGGCAAGCGGCAGGTCGAAGCCGCTGCCTTCCTTCTTGAGGTCGGCAGGTGCCATGTTCACGGTGATGTCGGCCCTGGGAAACTTCATGCCGTTATATTGCATGGCGGCGGCGATGCGGTCGCGCCCCTCCCTGACGGCGACATCGCCAAGGCCCGTGAGATGATACATCACTCCCTTTATCAAGCTGACCTCTACGGTCACGGTGGTGACCTGGAGGCCATTGACGGCGGCGGAATAGGTTTTTACAAGCATAGGCAGATAAATAAAGGTAATAAGGTGCGGGGGGCTGGTTACTTCCCTAATTGAAGGTCCAGGTTGGATGTGGAGAGGTTAACGCCTTTTATTATTCCATCCTTGACGAGCAAGAGGTCGCATGCCGACTGTAGCCCCAGCTGCTTTAGCACCGGCGTGTCGAACATGTCGCCCGTGCAGACCACCGGGAACGTCACCTCATTGCTCTTGATGTAGCTTCGGCAATCGAATTTGCTTGGGTCCACGTTGATGGCGAGAACCTTGAGCTTCGTGGTCTGGCAGAGCTCCTGGAGATGCCGCATCATGTCGCTGCTGTCATAGCTCCACGTGGCCCACACGAGAATGACAGCCGTGCCCACCGACAAGTCGGACGACGACACCGCGCTACCGTTGATGTCGTATGTGGTGAAAGCTGGCAACCTGTTGCCCACGCTGGTAGCCTTGAGCTTCTCCACGCTCTGCGCCAACAGTTTCAGGCTGGCATTGTCGGGCAATTTCTTCTGCAACGCCTTGATGGCCTTGCTTGCGGCGGCATATTCGGGAGTGGACGTAGCGATAAAGTATTTCCGCAACAGCCAGATGGCCACGGGAGAATCGGCATGGTCGTTGATGAACACCTCGACATAACGCTTAATCTCCGGAGGCGAGGCCGTGGCAATATGCTCACGGAAAGATGTCATCAACTCGTTGTCCTTCGTGCCTTTTATCTTCAACATCTTCAAGTGGGAGGCGTCGCCGTCCACCTTGACCTTCTTGCCAGGCTCGGCGAACACCGGCGTCTCAGAGAAATTGGGGAAGACGATGGTCAGCGTCGATGGCGAGGAGCACGGTATCTCATAGGAGAAGCGTCCACCTTGAACCTTTATGGTGTCTATGCCATCGACACATTGGTCATTGCTGTAGACATAAAACTCGCCCTGGTTCATCTGCAAGAGGCGCCCTTCAATCTTGAAGTGCTTGCTGTCCTCACCACACGAGACGAGGACGAGAAGAGCGAAAAGGAGAAATAAGTTGCGTGGCATTACTATCAAAAAAAGAAAAAGCCATAGAGCCAAATCGCTGGCTCCATGGCTCATTATTGAAATCTGATGTGATTTTCCCGAATTACTTCAAGTTGGCAAGCTCAAGATCTTTTGAGGCGTAAGCCGCAAGCGTCTTGTCGAGCTTCTTTGCCTTGTCGAGGGCTGCCTTGGCTGCAGAAGTGTTGCCCATGCGGTTGTTGACGATAGCCTTCAGATACTCTGTCATGCCGTCGGCGTTCTTCACGTTGTTGAGCGTTGAGAGAGCTGTGGCGTAGTCCTTTGTGAGGAGCTGTGCGAGAGCGGCGCTGTTGGTAGCTGAGCTGCCAAAGTTCTTCACGGCCTGTGCGTAGTCGCCCTTGGCGATGTTAAGGTTGCCGAGCACCTCGCTCAGTCCGTTGGCGTCGTTGGCCTTAGCGATATAGCTCTCAGCCTCGCTTGTGTTGCCGTTCTTCAAGGCGATGAGGGCGAGGTTGGCGTAAGCCTCAGGAGCGTTGCCCTTGGTCTGTGCCTCGGCGATATACTGCTTGGCGGCGTTCATGTCGCCACGGTTGAAGGCAAGGGCGGCGAGGTTGTTGAGTGAACGATAGTCGGTGTTGTTCAGCTCAGAAGCCTTCTGGTAAATCTCAGCCTTCTTGGAGGCGTCGTTTGTCAGGCTTGCGGCATAGAGAAGCTCGTCCTCGCTCAGCTTTGAAGGATCGGCGGCATACTGCTCGTTGATCTCGTCGTCGCTGCGGCCCACGGTCTGATAGTTGATGATGAGGCGGCTGCGGCGAAGCTCTGGCAGGATGCCAGTGGCGAGCTCACGGAAGCCCTCGCTCATGTTCTTGATCTGTCTCTCACGCTCGGCTGGGTCCTTGTACATCTCAAGCACTCGAAGGATGACGTCCTTATCCTGCAAGTTGCTGGCTGCCACAAGCTCCTTGAAGCCTTCCCAGTCTTGTGCGGTGTAGTGCGCGTCAACGTCGGTGCCACCGAGCTTGGCGGCCTTGAGCTGCTTGTTGACATATTTTGTTGAGACCTTCTCACGGTTCTTTGACAGCTTGTCGTTGAAAGCGAAGCCACCATCAGGAGAAGCGTAAGCTGCAACCTCCACGTTCTTCATGTTCAAGCCCTTGCGGTCCGCGTTGATAGACTTGAGCATCTTGACAAACTCCTTCACGGAATTGTTCTTCAGCTCGCTCTTGCGGAGGTTGGCCTGGTTGATGAGGAACTTCACGTTGGCCTGGACCTTCTGGTCCTTGATGCGCTGGAAGCTGTCTGGTGCTATGCAAGCGCCAGCGTTGTCCATGGTCTTCTTGTAAAGCTCAGCCGTGGCGATAACGCCATTGGCGACCTTCACTGCAGGCACGTTGTAGACCTTGTTGCCCTTGCGAGCGTCGAAAGTGAGATACATCTCGCTCTGCGCCATGTCGGCATTGTAAGGGAAGGCTGTCTTCATGGTGTACTTGCCACCCATCTTATAAGAGATGGTCTGGTTGTTGCCCTGCACCTTCTCGCCCTGGAACGTGGCACCGTTGCCCTTGGTAACGAGACCGTTGCCATAGCGAAGCTCCGGAGTGACTGTCACAACAGCCTTCTTCTTCATGTATTTCACTGGGAATGTGCCGTCAATAGTAGCTGGCACCTTGCCACCGATAGCCTCAAGAGGATTAGGATCTACCGAGAAATTGTCGGCAGAGAGTGGTCCCATCTTAGAGCATGAGGCCAACAAAAGCATAGAACATGCTGATAAAGAAAAAATCAGATGGTTACGCATAATAAAAAAGTGTTATTAATAAGGTTTTGTGCCGCGAGCGGGACTCGAACCCGCACAGCCATTACTGGCCAAGGGATTTTAAGTCCCTCGTGTCTACCATTCCACCATCACGGCAGGACATGCTGCCCATATTTTTATGCAAAGGTAGCTTTTTTATATTAACAAACAAACCTTTGCTTTGATATTTTGCACAATTTAAGATTATCGTTATAAAAAACTGAAGTATTCGGCTGAAAAGATGCCGTGGAGCCATTCGGGGTGAGGACGCATTGACATATCCGATGCGTTGGGCCGTCCCTACCCGCCACTGCAAAGCACACCAATTTATTCGGATAATAATATTTTACAAATGGTCGTCTGAGAATCGTTTTTTTTCAACCAAGGTATCGCTTGCTTGGAAATAGCGCAATTATGAGCCGTTTTGGTAAAATGTTGATTATCAAGCGATTGCAATTTTGACAGTTTTTCAACATCGCAAATTGGCTGAAATGGCGTTGCCGTTACAGTGCAATCGCATCGCCGTTACGGTGCAATCGCATCGCCGTTACGGTGCAATCGCGATGCCGTTACGGTGCAATCGCAACGGCATTACACCGTAATCGCAAAAATTTTGGGCAAAAATCCAGCCGGCGGTGTTGTAGAAGGGCAGAAGGCTACCCTTTTTCTGCTCTATTTGCCACTGTTTCCAAGTGTTAAATTCTGGCAATAATATTTTACGATTTTCCATCCTTTAACGTGGGTGCCAAGCACAACACGTCTTGGGGCTTCTGGGGTAACTGATAACGTTGGTGCTTGGCAGGGGCGGCCCCTGCACGTTCAACGTTGTGCGAATTGCCATGGGCCGTCCGCCGTTGTGCAATAATTACCGCTAAACATTGGCGCTGGTCAAGAATAATGGTTAACTTTGCATCTGTATGAGCAATTCAGCAATTCAGTCATTACAGCAGCAGCGTCTGCTCCTTCAGTTGGAGTATCAAACGGAGAAGGAGGCGTTTCGCAAGCAGACCGAGGCCATAGGCCTGGGCAGGAAGGTGAAACGTGGCGACGCGCGGTACCCTGTCGGCGTGGGGCAAGCCCACTACAACTCGCTCAACCAGATGACCGTAGACGTGACACGCACACAGGACACCGACGTGGAGCACAACTTCGAGTACGGCAAGCCCGTGATGTTTTTCTCGTTCGCGGAATCGGGCGGCAAGAAGGGCGATACTGCCATACGCTATTTTTCCTTCACGGGCACGGTGTCGTTTGTTGACGGTGACCGCATGGTAGTGGTGGTGCCGGAAGGCCACGCGCTCGACCTGCAAGCCACCGACAAGCCCATCGGCGTGCAACTATCGTTCGACGAGACAAGCTACCGCGTGATGTTCGACGCGCTGGATCGCGTGGTCAACGCCAAGGGCAACAGGCTGGCACACATGCGCGACCTTTTCTATTCGAAAGCACCCGTGGAGAGGTTCTCGTTTGACCCCATGTCTTTCCCATGGCTGAACAAGGCACAAGAACACGCCGTCAACGAAGTGCTATGGGCAAAAGACGTGGCCATCGTGCATGGCCCTCCGGGGACAGGCAAGACGACGACACTCGTGGAAGCCATCAACGAGACCTTGATGCGCGAGAGCCAAGTGCTGGTTTGCGCGCAAAGCAACATGGCAGTAGACTGGATTTGCGAGAGACTCGTTGACCGCGGGATAAACGTGTTGCGCATAGGCAACCCCACACGCGTCAACGACAAGATGCTCGGCTTCACATACGAGAGGCGATTTGAGGCGCATCCCGACTACCCGCAACTGTGGGCAATACGCAAGGCGATAAGGGAACTGAGAAGGAAGAAGAAAGGACGCGACGACAACTTCCACCAGAAGCTGGAACGACTGAAGTCGCGCGCCACCGAACTGGAGATTCGCATAAACGCCAGTCTCTTCGGCGAGGCCCGCGTGATAGCCTCAACCCTGGTGGGCTCTGCCAACCGCCTGCTCGACGGCATGAAATTCGGCACGCTCTTCATCGACGAGGCCGCGCAAGCCCTGGAAGCCGCATGCTGGATACCAATGCGAAGGGTGAGCCGCGTGGTGCTCGCCGGCGACCACTGCCAGTTGCCGCCCACGGTGAAAAGCATGGCGGCGCTGAAAGGCGGATTGGGGAAGACTCTCATGGAACGGATTGTGGAGAACAAGCCGGAATGTGTGACCCTGCTCAACGTGCAGTATCGCATGAACGACGAGATAATGAGGTTCTCGTCAGACTGGTTCTACAACGGCAAGGTGACCACCGCGCAAGAGATAACGCGGCGCAAGAGCATCCTCAACTTCGACAGGCCCATACTCTGGCTCGACACGGGGCAGATAGACTTTGGGGCTGACGAGCCGGGCAGCAAGGAACAGTTCGTCGGCGAGAACTTCGGACGCATAAACAAAGGCGAGGCCACGCTGACCCTCGACAGCCTGCAAGCCTACTTCACGAAGATAGGCAAGCAGCGCATACTCGACGAGCAGATAGACGTGGGCGTGATATCACCGTATCGGGCGCAAGTGCAATACCTGAGACGACTGATCATGAAACGCGAGTTTTTCAAGCCCTATCGCAGGCTGATAACGGTGAACACCGTTGACGGCTTCCAAGGGCAGGAACGAGACATCATACTAATATCCATGGTGCGCGCCAACGAGAACGGGGAGATAGGTTTCTTGAGAGACCTAAGACGAATGAACGTCGCCATGACGCGAGCGAGGATGAAACTCATCATCCTCGGCGACGTGGCGACGTTGACACGGCATCCGTTTTACAAGAAGCTGTGGGAATACGTTGAGAAGCTCAACGGCCCTACTGTTGAGCCTTGAAAGCGTCGACGGCTTTCTTCACCGAGCCATACTTCAACAGCAGGGCGTTGGCCTCATCGTATGGCAACTGGGTATAGTCCATCACCATTCGCGTGCCGCGGTCAACGAGCTTCTTGTTGGTGAGCTGCATGTTGACCATGCGGTTGCCCTTGACACGGCCAAGCTGTATCATGACGGAGGTGGAAATCATGTTGAGAATCATCTTCTGGCCCGTGCCCGACTTCATGCGCGAGGAGCCGGTGACAAACTCAGGACCCACGACCATCTCGATGGGATACTCGCAAGCCTCGGCCATGGGCGTGCCGGGATTGGAAGTGACGCAGCCCGTGAGACAACCATGCGCACGCGCCTCTTTCAACGCGCCGATGACATAAGGCGTGGTGCCCGAGGCGGCAATGCCCACGACGGTATCCTCGGGGCCTATGCCATGCTGCTCCAGCTCTTGCCATCCATGCTGTGGGTCGTCCTCAGCCTTCTCCACGGCATTGCGCAAGGCAATGTCGCCACCGGCAATGAGTCCGTAGAACATCGTGGGAGGCACGCCGAACGTGGGAGGCAACTCCGAGGCGTCGAGCACGCCAAGACGGCCACTCGTGCCCGCGCCCATGTAGAACACCCTGCCCCCTCGCTTCATGCGAGGCACGATGTGCTCGACAAGGGCCTCTATCTGAGGTATGGCCTTCTCTACGACAAGAGCCACCTTCTGGTCTTCATGGTTGATGTCGGTCAACAGCTCATGAACGCTTTTTTTCTCAAGGCTGTCGTACAGTGACGGCTGCTCGGTAATCTTCGTGAATTTTTCCATTTCCTATCCTTATTTCTCTACGTGATATTCTACCATGGCCTCCATCGGGGCCTGGATAATCCTGCCAAGGTGCATGCCTTCTTCCTCAAGGGCCTCCAAGAGAGGCTTCTTGTATATCTTGGCGATGCTGCCGTTGAAGCCTATCGGCAAGGTCTGCCAGCCATCATATTGCATGACGTTGCGGCGAAGGAACGAGCGGAAGCTCTCTTTCACCAGGTTGTATATCTTCGGCTCGTCGATATTCTCCTCAAGGAACGGTACAAACGAGGCGAGGAAGGTGTTTGGCTTCGGCTGACGATAGACGCGGTCTATTATCTCGGCAGAGGTGAGCTTGTATTTCTCGAAGAAACGCTTGGTGATGGCCTCCGGCATCTGGTTTTTCAGCACATCCCCCACGAGGAGCTTGCCGAGCACCGCTCCGCTGCCCTCGTCGCCAAGGATGAAGCCTAAGGGCGACACGTTCTTCACGAGGTTCTTGCCATCGTAAGAGCAGGAGTTGCTGCCCGTGCCGAGGATGCAGGCGATGCCTGGCTTGTGGCCACAGATGCCGCGCGCGGCGCCGAGCATGTCGCTCGCCACCTCGCACTCGCCGTTGATGGTGAGGTTGGCACGAAGGGCGCGCTCCACGATGGGCTGCTTCTCCTTGGTGCAACCAGCGCCATAGAAGTGTACCTCGTCGAGCACGGTGCCAGGAAGCTCAGGTACGAGATGCGTCTTTATCTCCTCGGTGATGGCCTCTTCCGACATCTGGAAGGGGTTCATGCCACTTGTGCGAAGCCGTTTCACGAGCTTGCCGTTTTCCACTAAGCCCCAGTCTGTCTTGGTGGAGCCACTGTCTGCTAAAAGTATCATGATGAATAAAATGTTTTATAGTTTAATGTAAATCTTCTTCTTGTAAAGCCACAAGCCCACTATCCAGCAACACGCCACGAAGAAGCATGCCCAGACAAGCGAGGCCAAGGGCAACGGCAGGAAGGACGAGAGTACATCCTCAAAGCAAAAGTCCTGCAACGTCTTGCCTCCGAAGATTGGCAACATGCAGAAGGGAATGAGCAATATGTCGGAAAACACGTAGAGGGCCAGCGGGTTCACGCCAAAGACATGGAAAAACTCCGTCAGGCGGCCCTGCTTGTGCTTCTTGTCGATGACCCACGTCATGAGCGCGAGCAAGGTGCTGGCAATGCCGCAAGTGGTCATGGCGAATGTCGGGGTCCACAGCTTCTTGCTTATCGGGCAAGCGTAAGAGAGAAGCACGCCGGCGAGAATCAGCGTGGTGCCAATCACGAACAGGCGCTCTATCTTGTCGTTCAAGTCGTTGAGGTTCATTATCACCTTGCCCACGCAGAAGCCTATGAGCACATGGCCAAGGGCGGGCAACGTGGACAACAGGCCCTCGGGGTCTGGAGTGTCCCACCTGTACACGTGGTCGGCGCCAAGCACGATATTGTCGACGACGGCAAGGATGTTGCTGCCGTCGTGAGCATAGCCGTTGCACAGCTCGAGGAGGATGTAGTAGGCGACGAAGATAAACGCGATGAGCCACGGGATGAACTTGTGCCTCACGCTGATGGCCACGACGGCGGCCAGCCCATAGCAGATGCCCAGTCGGGGCAACACGCCAAGAAGACGGAGATGGGCGAACATATAGCCGAAGCCGTTCCAGTTTTCAGGATGCAAGGCACCGCGAATCATGGTGAGGACCAACGCTATGGCAAGGCCGATGCCCCAAAGCAAGAAGGCACGCTTGGCTATCTTGCGGGCGCACTCCTTAGACCAAGAGAAATTGAACTTGCGAAGCGAGAGGTATGTGGTGATGCCCATGATGAACATGAACGAGGGAAATACGAGGTCGGTGGGCGTCAGGCCCAACCAGTCGGCGTGATTGAGCGGCGCGAAGGAGTCTTCCTCCGGCCCGCCAGGGTTATTGACAAGAATCATGCCCGCGATGGTGAGGCCGCGAAGGATGTCGACTGACAGGACACGCTGGCTCTTTGCCGCCTTTGTTGTCGTATTGTCTGTATTCATTTGCTTATTTGTAAAGGTAGTATTTCTTGGCTGTCTTGCGGAAGTTGTCCACGTCCTTGTCCCAATATTCCTTAGCGTCCTGCCATTGGTGGCGACTCAAGAAGAGCTTGCGAATCTGCTTAGAGCCGCACACCTTGTTTATCATGTCGGCGCGCTTGGTGTCATCGCCCATAGGGTCGTGGTCGGGATAAAGCCTGTAAAGCTCTTGCAGGGCATACCACTGCACGTCGCAGAGGCGAGCCTTTTTGTAGTCGGTGAGGTAGATTTGCACGCCTTGAAGCTCCTTGCCCTTGCCAGGTCCATAATAAGGCGTATAGAATATCGGGCGGAACGTGTAGCCGGGCAGACGCAGCGCGTTCATGGCGTCGGCAAACTCTTGCGCCTTGACCCATTCGGCCCCGATAATCTTGAACGGGAGCGTATAGCCAACACCGATGGAGATGGTGGAGAGCTCGCCCACGATGCCCGTGACACTGTAGAATGGCGCGGAAGAGGTCTCAGGGATGTGAGGAGAGGAGAGCACCCACTCCAAGCCGGTCTGGTCGTAAGTCATGCGGCGCTTCCAGCCTTTCATCTTTACCACTTGCAGCTTGCACTTGCCGCCAATCATGTTCTCGCCATTAAGCAACAGCGCCACCTCGCCAGGCGTGAGGCCATAGACGTAGGGTATCTTGAACTGCGAGACAAAGCTGACGCAATCGTCCTCGACGAGGTTGCCCTCTATCTTCTCGCCACCCAACGGGTTGGGCCGGTCGAGCACAACCACCTCGATGCCGCGCTTGGCGGCCGCTTTCATGACATTGTAAAGCGTGGAGATATACGTAAACGATCGGCAGCCAATGTCCTGGATGTCGTAAACGAGCACGTCGATGCCTTTCAGCATCTCATCCGTTGGTATGCGCGTCTTGCCATAGAGGGAATAGACGGGCAGCCCCGTGCGCGGGTCGCTGTTGCCCGTCACCGTCTCGCCGGCGTGGGCACTGCCCCTGACGCCATGCTCAGGACCGAAGAGGGCCACGAGCTTCACGTTGGGCGCGTTGTGCAGTATGTCGATGTCGGACACGAGGTTGTTGTCAACGCCCGTGGGGTTGGTGACGAGGCCAACGCGCTTGCCTTCAAGGACCTTGAAGTTGGTGGCTTTCAACATCTCTATGCCTGTCTTCACTTTCTGGGCGTAGACCAGCGAGAACAGGCAGAGACAACTTATTAAGATAGCTATTCGTTTCATGTCAAATGGTTTTTATTTGCAACCATAATGTTCGTCAATCTGCTTCCTCACCACGAAGGTGATGCCTACAGTGGCAAGACAGCAAAGCATTACCATCCAGAAGAAGTTGACATAGCCTATCGCCTCCTGTATATATCCGGCCACAAAGCCCGGGAGCATCATGCTGAGAGCCATGAAAGCCGTGCAGATGGCGTAGTGGGATGTCTTGAACTCTCCCTCGGAGAAGTACATCATGTAGAGCATGTAGGCGGTGAAGCCGAATCCATAGCCAAACTGCTCTATGCACAGGGCGACGGTGATGATAACGATGTTTGACGGCTGCGCCACGGCTAAATACACAAAGGTGACGCAAGGTAGGGTTATGGCGGCTGCCATGATCCACAACGAGCGTTTAAGTCCCATCTTCGACGCCACGATGCCGCCAAGGATGCCGCCGCCGAGAAGGGCGATGACGCCAAAGGTGCCATAGACAAGGCCAACCATGTCGGTGCTGAGACCCAGTCCGCCTACGTCGGTGCCATGCACGAGGAAAGGCTGGCACATCTTTATGAGGAAACCCTCAGGCAAGCGGAAGAGAAGCATGAACGCTATGGCCCAACCTACGTTTGGCTTCTTGACGAACGTGGAGAACGAGCCCAACAGCTCGCCCCACGTGCCGTTGCCCGTCGGGTCTTTCGAGGTGTCCACGCGTGGACGGTCGTCGTCGGCATGCGGCAGACAGAACGTGTGGTAAAGGGTGATAAGGAAGAATATGGCGGCACTCAAGCCGAGGGTCACCTTCCATGAATAAGGTATGTTGCCCGTCTGCGTCTCTACCGTGCCCGCGATAAACACCAGCACGCCTTGTCCGAAGACCGAGGCTATGCGATAGAACGTGCTGCGGATGCCGATGAAGGCCGCCTGACTGCTGGGACTGTGGGCCAGCATGTAGTAGCCGTCGGCCGCTATGTCGTGCGTGGCAGAGGCGAAAGCGGCAATGATGAAGAGCACCAGCGTCAGCGTGAAGAGGCTGATGGGCGTCTGTCCGCTCGCTATCATCTCGGCCGACGGGAACGGCAACGTGAACGTGAGGGCCACCAGCAAGATGGTGAGCAACGCCTGCATGGTGAGAATCCACCAGCGCTTGGTCTTCACCACGTCGACCAATGGGCTCCAGATGCCTTTAAGGAACCAAGGGAAATAAAGCAGGGTCGTGAAGAATGCCATGTCGCCATTGGGCACGCCCATCTTCGTGAACATCATCACGGAGATGTTGTTCACTATGAAATAAGGCACGCCCTCGGCGAAATAGAGAGTTGGCACCCACAGCCAAGGAGTGATGTTCTTACTGTTCATTCTCGTGGTTCATTGCTATGCGCGCCATGAGTTCCCAAGTGCGTATACGATCCTTGTATGTGTTGTTACGGTTCTCTTTCTCGATGCTCAAGTCGCCATCCGAGTTGTCGTCCCAGCGACGGCAGCAATACACCGGGTCGTAGATGCGGCCGATGAGATAGTGACGGCTCACGGCAAGCATGAAGGCATAGTCCTCACCGTAGTTGACATTTGGCATGGTAAGGTCGCGCAACACTGGCGAGAACATGCCGCGTGGGGCACCCAAGCCATTGATGCGCAAGGCGTTGTTGCGGCCATTTTCCGGAGTCCACTCGGCATGGTCGATCTTGCCCGGAGGAAGGATGTTCTTGTTGATGTCAGTGAGAACGTAAGAGCCGATTATCGCGGCGGTCTTTTGTTTCATGAAGGCATCATAATAAGTCTGCAACGTGTTCTCGTCGAGATACACGTCGTCGGAGTCGAGCTGCACGATGAAACGGCCGCAACGCGGGTCGTGGGCGCAAAGGTTCCAGCTGCCGCCAACGCCAAGGTCGCGACGTGGGGTCACGATGTGGACAATACGCTCGTCGGCCTTAGCCATCTCCGCCACGGCCTCTGTCGTGCCGTCAGTGGAATGGCACTCTGGTCCATTCTCTATGACGAAGACATTGTATTTGAAGCTTGTCTTCTGTGCCAACGCGCTATTCACGGCGTCGCGAATGGTACGTATGCGGTTACGCACAGGTATCATGACGCTTATCTCGACAGGGAACTCGCCTGCCATGATGTCGACGGGAGCGAACTCAGGCTTGAGGTATCCGCCAATTTCCTTCAGATACTCTGTCACTGCCTTCTCCATCTCTATCTGTGAGGCGCGGTTGCGTGGGTCCACATAGTCGAAGAGCTTCTCGCCTGTCTTGCGTGTGTCGAGCTCCACCTCAGAGTACAGGTATTCGTTGACATGGCTTATCTCGTATTTCTCGGCGAGCTTGAGGCGAAGGTCATAGAAGCCCGCGGCCTGATAGTCGGCGCTCATCCTCGACACAGACTCTTTCAGGGCATCCGTGCGGAACAGGAGCACAGAACCGAAATTGAAATCGTCGCGGAGCGCGCCCAGCTGATAGTCGATAGTGGGTGCGTCGGCGCGTTTTCCGTCAGCGGAGATGTTGTAGTGGTCGGCGTAGGTCATGCCCGCCTTGGTAATGCCTGCCACCTGCGTGAGACGCTCCAGGGCGAGATAGCCCAACTGTATGAACTGGCCCTTCAGGTAGAGCAGAGTGTAAGGTGCCTCGGCCTTCGCGGCAATGTCCTTCAAGACCGCGGAGGCCTTGACGTTGCCATCGATGACAGTGACATTATTTACCAGCTCTTCAGCTTTGAGAGCATCTAAGTTTCTCTTGGTCTCCTCTTCATTTCCGCGTGGGATGAAGCAATCTATCAGTTTCTTCATTTTCTAAAGTTTATTAGCTTTGTTTCTTTATTATGTTCCTTGTTTGTCCTTGTTGATTGTTTTCCCGGTCTCGGCTCACGGTTTCACCTCTATCTCGCCCACCTTTCCGGCCTCGTTGGTAAACACCAGCTTGGTTGCGCTCAATGGCACTACGGTATTGATAAGCGTGTTGCCGAACTTGTGTTTCCACAGCAAGCGGCCTGTCTTGCCATCGAGCGCCATTATGAGGCCATCCTTGTTGGTGGAGAACACCACGCCGTCTTTCTCGACAAGCATCACCCTGGCGTGCTCGTAGCCGAAGCCGCAGTTGGTCGCCCAGAGTTCAAGAGGCTTGTCGCCTGTCGTGGCGTAGCAAACGATGCTGTCGTTCATGGTCTTTAGATAAATGCGCTTGCCGTCTTTCGACAGTCCTATGCTCTCGCGCACCTTGCTTTGGTATGTCCGCCAAATCTGCTTGCCTGTTTTCAGGTCGATGGCCGTCGACGCGCGGTCTGGGTCGCAGATGAACACTCGCCCACGCGCCTCCACTGGCCAGACACCTGCCGGAGAGAAATGCATGTCGGTCTTCTTCGGGTGCCACGTCCACAGGCGCGCGCCTGTTTTCGCGTCAAGGCAATAGAGCGTTGTGGCCCAGTCGCCGAATATCACCTTTCCATGTGTCACGAGGGGCTTGGTCTCCACATATCCCTTAATGTCGGGGCTCTGCCATTTCACCTTTCCCTTGGTCACGTCTATTGCCCTGAAGAAGTGGTCGCCGGAGCCCACGTAAGCCGTGTTGCCCACTATGGTGACCGCGCTCACGCATGGCGCGCCTGTCTCCACCTGCCACAAGCGCTTGCCGCTCTTGGCGTCGATGCCATAAACAGAACCGTCGGCTGAACCGGCCACGAGCACGCCCTTGCCTATGGCCGGGGTGCCTATGACGCGCGCGCCTGTCTGATAGCGCCATTGCTCATGGCCAAGGGCGTCGTAACATATCACGCGGCCAAGGTTGTCGGCGGCATAGACGTTGCCTCGCCACACCACCGGGGAAGAGTAGATGCCGGCGTGCTGGCTCACGACCCAGTTTTCCTTCACTTGTGGGAACGTTTCGTTGACAGCGTAAGAAGGACGTGGGAACCAGTGGGCTTGATTGTCGTCGTGCTTGGTAGTGAAAGGTATCGCCGTCCAACGATAGCGTGGCTTGCCCACGGGATGGGTGTAAACCACTACCGAGTCGGCACGCACGTCAAACTCATTGTATTGCCCGGCCGTGTTGCCTTTCTGCCTGAGGTTGGTGATATTGGCAATGCCAGGCATGCCGTCGAAGTTGAAGTTGAGATTGCGATGATAATGACCGTTTACAAAGGTCACTATCGGGTAAGGGCGTATGGCGTCGGTGACCTCATACCAGTTGTCGACATCGGTAGGTTGCATGGGCATGTGGGTGACCATGAACACGGGATTGCCGGCCTTGCCGTTTTTCTCCAGGACCTCCCTCGCGTAAGCTATGTCTTCCGGTGCCACATGACCGAGGGCCATGCGCATCATGGGACCCGTGGGGAAGCCGATGAAGAGTATGCCCTTGTGCTCGAAATGGAAACGCTCGTAGCCGAAAATCTTCACGAAGTCCATGCATCCGCTCTCGCTCCAGTTCTGGTCGTGGTTGCCTTCGAGTATGTACCAAGGCTTGACGAGTTTGTCAAGCTCGCGCTTGGCTATGCGCAACGACGCGCCGTCGCCCGCGTCGGCGATGTCGCCCGTGACGAGCACGAAGTCGATAGTAGAATCGTTGTTTATCTGCGCAACAGATTGCCTCAAGTCTTCGGTTGGCTGCGGCGAGCCCGCGGCAATATGGATGTCGGTGACCACGGCAAAGCGGAAAGGCTCAAAGGCAAGGGCCGTGGTTACCGCGACAAGGCAACACGCCACTATCGTCGCGAGTCGTTTCATGTTCATGCCTTTGAGCTTATATGCCATTCTATAGATATGTTCCATCGTGCTTATTGTTTCTTGGTGAGATACTGCATGATGGCCTTCATCATGCTGTCGCGCACCGTCTCGCTCTTCACCGACTCAAACGGGAAGGCGAGCACGCACGTGCGCCAATTGTCAGCGGCGTTGCCTCCGAACACCACGCCTGCCGACATGCCATTCTCCGGGTAACGGAAGGCCGTGTATGCGCAAGGATCAGCTGGGTCGATGGCATCGGGCGACTCCACTACGTAAGAGGTGCTGTTGGGCTTATTATAATATGTGAACGTGGTTGTGTCGGAAACAAGTGGCGACACTATGTAGGATATTTGCCCATCGGTGCAAGCGCGGTCTTCGCGCCACTGGTACTTGAGTATCTTCTCGGCGAACTCACGGTCTGCCTTCTGGCTCTTCGCGCGCGGATCCATAGTCGCAAGCGGGTTATGCCACAAGTCGGTCCCCACATAGGCTCCTGAGACGAACACCGGTCCGCCTGCATTGCAGAAGGCGGTGAGCATCTGCTGCATGGGCTCGTCGAATGTCTTGAAGGCCAACGGATGCAGACCTGGACGGCCATACTTGGTTTGCTTTTCCTTACCAAGTATGAGGTCTATCGCGGAATAAGTATCAGCCAGTCGCTTGCCGTCAAGAGTGTCTTCATTACCTGTCGTGCCTATTGCCGCACGGCTCTTCGACACGAAACTGTAACCAGCCTTCAACAAGCTCTTTCCGTGAAGGGCTGGATAATCGAAGGTGTTTCCGGCAATGGTTATGCGCTCCTCACTGCCGTAACTGTCGCCGAAACCAGCCGCGTCGTCGTGGGTCCAAGGGATGTCGCGACGGAATTCCTTCATCGGGCCGACATAAGAGATAAGTTCCTTGTCGGGCACGCCATTATCGTTTGCGGCAAGGAATCCGGCGAGATTGTCGTCGCTGCTGGCAAAGTCATCCGGGGCGCTGAGACGGTCGAAGCCATTGATGACGAGCACGGGCTTCACGGTCGCCTTGCTCGACAATCCCAATGACATAATCTCCGACGGGAAGCTCTCGCCGCCATCGTTCAAGGCGGTAACCTTAAAGCTCACCACCTCGTCGGTGGGTATATTGGTGACATAGGTATTCTTCTTCACTACCGTGCCGTTGTCGAAGTCGCCATTGCCAACGCGCTTGTACACGACGAAGCGCTTTGCCACGGCTGTCGGCTCAAGGCTGTCGGTCACGGCTTCCCATGTGAGCACGGCCTGGTTCTTCTCGTTGAGCGTGGCACTGACCTTCTTCACCGGCAGCGGCTGCACAATGTAAGGATAGCCGTATTCGGTGCTGAGGAAACGGAGGATGCCTTTGTATATGGCGCGGCCAACCACGAAACGGAAGCGTGGGTCAAGGCCATAGCGCATGTCGGCGAAGTTCTCGTGCGACATCAGCTCAAGCAGCATGGCCGGGACGCGTGGCACCCAAGCCTCGAAGTAACGCTGGTTCCACATTCCGCGGCGTGTCCACTTGGGGTCGGCCTGAAGCCTGAGGTCGTGGGTCAACTGTGTTTGCACGAGGTCGCAGAGGTCGCGGTTGGCGTCTCTCGACGTGCCGTCGGCAAACACGCCACCATACTGTGAGGTCTGGTAGATGCCAAGGTTGCCGATGATGGAGTCGCCCCTCACGGTGCCGGCATCGCTATGGAAGGCAAACGACAAGGCGAGAGGTATGTTCAATCCTTTCACGTCGGGACAGGCTCTGGTGCCGCCCGCGAGATAATTGACCCAAAGGCCACGGTCGCGATAGTCGTCGGTATAGTCGTTGGTTCCGTGCGACGGCGAGTAGATGCTGTCGGGTATGCCTGCCCATTGCAGGTAATAGCGCGAACCTTCAAGGTAGCGTGGGTAGCCGCTCACCTGAGGCACAAAGTCGAGCTTTGGCTGGTAGGCGTTGCGGTCGGCCTGCGTGTCATTGGAATGTCCCTTGGTGTAGGCCGTGATCTTGTCGCCATCGGCGGCACGTGCAATGTTTCCCATTCCTCCGCCGAACTTCACGGCATCGGCGGTAAGCACCTTACCGGCTGTCTTGCTGAGGTTGCTCAGCTCCACGAACCCGCCTTCGCCCTTTGCGAAACTGAAGGTTCCGAGGTAAATCCACGTACCGCCGCCCATGGTCTGGTTCACGGAGAAGCGTGTCACGCCATCCTTGTGGTGAACGGTGTAAAGGGCGTCTTCCGTGCTGTTGGGCAATGTCTTGTAAGCCACGTACACGGCATAGCGTCCGTCCTCGGGTATCTTTGGCGTCCATTTGGCCGTGGCTTGTTCTCCTTTCTTCTTGCCTTTGGTCGTGAGCACTTCCCTGAACGTGCCTTCGGTGAATGGGTTTTGAAAATCGGTGTACTGCTTGCGGGCATAGGCGAAGCCCGTGCCATCGCCGGTGCCCCACGCCTGCGCGCCGTCGTGCTCTGAATATGGCGACACGGCGAGCTTGCCATCATTGTCCACCACTACCTCATGAGGGTTGGTGTCTCTCTCGCGTGGCATCATGACATAAGCGCCGGCGTTCTCGAGCATCGGGACGAGATATGGCAGCACGAAACTTTGGGTGTACTTGTCCTCAACGCTCTCGAAGAGACGGGCGCGTTGCCACTCCCAACGGTTCAGGCCCTGCTCGAAATACTTGCCGTGGCTCTGCCACATGGCAATGTGCTTGCCCTGCAAGCCGTTCTTCACCGAATAAGGACGGTCGAGGTTTGTGACGATGGGCGTGAAAGGTGTGTATGCGTTCTTGCCCGTATATTCGGCTGGCACATTATAAAAAGCCTTTCGACGGTCTGCCTTCGTCTTAAAGTAATTGGGTATCAGCGAGTGGATGTCGTGGCCGTTGACATAAAGCGACAACTGCCTTTGGCGCAACTCGTCGGGCAGGCAGCCGCTGACGGTCTTTAATATCTCGCTGACGTTGTCGGAGCGCATTGGCACGTCCTGCAAGGCGGTGTTGAGAAATATCTTCACGCTGTCGGTAGACACCGCCGAGGAGTCGACCACGATGTTTCCTGTCCTTATGCCTTGCGTGAACTGGCGCAAAGAACTGGAAATGGCAGCCGTGGTAACAGGATTCAGCTTCTCAGCTTGTAAAGGTTGCGTGAATAACGCGCTCGCGCAACATAGGGAAAAAACTTTTAAGATTGTTCGCATAAAAAGGCTATTAATAATGCAAAAGTACAGAAATAGCAGCCGATAGTATCACATCGGCTGCTATTTAATGATTATTTAACTAAACTGTCAATCACGTGTCCTTTGACATCATTTCCAATTTGGATTCTGCTTGATTTGACTGTTGAGCGTAATGTCTTTTGTCGGCACAGGATAGTGATAATACTTTGGCTCAAAGATACGCACGGCCGAGGTGCCCTTCAGGTATCCGTTAGCGTCCTTGTCGGCACCATCCACGTTGGTGACGTTAGCGCCGAGGTTAGCGTTGATATTCACCTTAGTATCCATCTTGTCCATCTGGTGCCAGCGCACGAGGTCCCAATAGCGATAATCGTTGTCGCACATGAGCTCGCAACGGCGGCTGCGGCGGATCTCCCAAATCAAGTTGCTCACGCCCATGTTGTTGGCAGGGTCTGCCTCTGGCGTGGTTGTCATGCTGGGCAGTCCGGCGCGATGCTGCAGCAGGTTGACGCTCTTGTCGAGGTCTGCCTGTGTGATGGTGCCAAGCTCTGCCTTTGCCTCGGCATAGTTCAGCAGGATCACGGAGTACCAGTAGAGAGGAATGTCGGTATAGCAGCCAACGGTGCTTGTGCGGTATGTCATGGGCATCTGTGGGTTGTCGTACTTGTAAACCGTGTAGCCAGTGGACGATGTCATCTGTGCCGGCAACGCCGCGTCTGGCGAAGGCTCGTTGCGAATCCATCCATGACCCTTGAAAGCGAGTACGGAGTCTACGAGGAGTTCGAGACGGCGATCCTTGTTCTTCAAGAAATGGGAGATGCTGTAATCGCCATTGCCGTTCAGCACTGCCTTATCGTCGGTGCTGAGCGACGTGGTAGCCTTTGGCTTGCCGTCACGGAAGAGGAACGCGTCGATGGCATCCTTGGTTATTCCGCTTTGCGTTGTTGAGCCACTGGTGTAGTCGCACAGGCCATGGCTGACGACATCTTTCTCGTAGTGTTTGTAGAAGATTACCTCGCTGTTGGCGCTCAAGCTAAGTGAGTTGTAGATGTTGTACAGCTTGCTTGGGTTGGCGGCGTTCTCGTAAGTTCCTGCCACGTCCCAATCGTTGAGGGCAAACTTGCCTGAGCTCATGAGCTGCTCCGACGCGCTCACGCTCTCTTGCAGGAACTTCTGAGCGAGGGCTTGGTCAGCGGCCTTGCCGTTGTCGGCGGCCGTACGATACTTGCAGTAAGTGCCCCAATACAGGCAGACTTCGCTCTTGATGGCCAGAGCCAATTCCTTGCTCCACAGAGTCTTGTCGGACGTGTTGGAAGCGAGGTTGGCGATGGCGAAGTCGAGGTCGTTGACCACGGAGTCCATCACCACGTCTTGGTCGGTACGTGGGCCCTTTGTCTGGTTCTCGTCCTGAGCGTCAAGGATGACATGGCTCTCCCACTGCACGTCGCCATACATCTTTGCCAGTTCAGAATAGACATAGGCTCGATTCATTCTGCCGATGGCCTCAAACTTCTTCTTGGTTGCCTCTGGCAGCGTTGACGACTGCAGACCGTCGAGCAGGTAGTTGACGCGACGGATGTTGGTGAAGCGGCTTGACCACGCCGATGCGGTGTTTGGCACGTTGGTGAAAGTCCAGTTGGAGAACGACGGGTCCACCTGGTCGTCGTTGAGGACGTTGAAGTAAAAGTTGGTCGCTCCGCCATAGTAGGCGTAGAAGCGATTGGCGTAGCTCTCAACCAGGTTGTCGTTGCTCCAGAAGGCAGGGGTGTTGGTGAACGTGTCGCGAGGGTTCTTCTCAAGGAAGTCGTCACAACTCGTCAACATCAAGGCAGAGGCTGCTATGATATATAAAATTGATTTCTTCATGTTGCGTTGATTTTAAATCATTAGACTTAGAATGTAAGCTGCAATCCAACGGCCCATGTGCGCGTGATAGGCACCGTGCGGCCCCAGCCGCCATAAGAGATGCCTTCACCGGTGTTGATTTCCGGGTCGAGTGGAAGGTTGCCGTTGCCCTTGTGGAGCAGCCAGAGGTTGTCCACGCTGGCGTAAACCCTCAGGTTCTGGATGTATGCCTTGCGAACGAGGTTCTGAGGCAGGGTGTAACCCAAGGTGACGTTCTTAAGTCTCAGATAAGACATGTGAACCAAGTACTTAGACTGTGGGTAGAAGTTGTTGTTACCGCCGGCTGATGCCAGTGCGGGAACCTTGCCACCTCCAGACACGCCCGGCCACAAGCAAGGATAATCGTTGTCCTCGCTGATGTTCACGTTGCCCTTGGCTGGGTCATATACATTATATTTAGCAAGGTTGCTGAACAACTGCAGATCCTGTGGCTGTGCCATCGGGAAGACGAAAGAAGAGGTTGTCCAGATGTCACGCTTGCCCACGCCCTGGAAGAAGAGGTCGAGGTCGATGCCCTTCCAAGAGCCACCAAGATGGAAGCTGTACTCGTAGCGAGGCAGCACATTGCCGATGACCTTCAAGTCGCCGTGGTCGGCGAGCGTGCCGTCGCCACCGTCAATCTTGCCGTCACCGTTCAAGTCCTTATACTTGATGTCGCCAGGGCCATACACGAAGTTACCTACCTGCAAGCCGGTCTGGTCGGCAATGCCCTTCTTGTATTTCCAAGAGCCGTCGGCGTTCTTACCGTCGAAGTCGGCCTCCGTGAAGTAGCGGTCGGTCTCAAAACCCCAGATGTCGCCCCAAGTCTCGCCCTCGTAGGCGTAACTCGTGTCGTTGGTGTGGCCGATGTTTTTATAGTCGTCAACAGTTTTTCCAGGCTCCACCTTTATTGGGTTCCACTTCTTGATTTTTACCTTTGCGTCGCCAATTGAGAAGTTGGCATACAACTGCAAGTCACGATTGAACTGGTGGCGCCAAGAGAGCGTGAGTTCCCAACCACGCGATTGCAACTCACCATTGTTGGCATAAGGCGCGCTGGCTCCCACTGTTGCTGGAAGAGCCTGACCCGGAGAAAGCATGTCCTTCGTGAGACGCTCATACCACTCGGCCGTGAGGTTAAGCTCGTTGTTGAGGAAGCCGAGGTCGATGCCAAGGTTCTTGGTCTGTATGCGCTCCCACGTCAGTGAAGAGCTTACCCATGTAGGCATCGTGAACTGGTTGAGCTTTGCGCTGCTGCCATTGAGCCATATTGGGTTGTAGATGTCGCCCTGTGTGGCGGACATAGTGGAGAGGAACATGTTGTCGCCGATGGCCTCGTTACCAATCTCACCATAAGAGAAACGCAGCTTACCGTTTGACACGTATTTCTGCAATGGCTTCCAGTAAGGCTCCTCTGAGAAACGATAACCCACGGAGAAGCTTGGGAAGAAAGCCCAGCGGTCACCCTCGCGGAAACGAGAAGAACCGTCGTAACGGCCATTGAGCTCAAGCAGGTAGATGCCCTTGTAGTCGTAGTTGATACGGCCGAAGTAACCTGCCGACGCGCGGTCACCCGTGGAAGAATCGATGGTGGCCTTCGACATGTCGCCGTAAGCGAGGTTCAGCTCCGGGTAGCTCTCATCATAGAGCTGCTTGCGGCGAGCGTAGAAATAGTCAGACTTGTAGTTCTCGCCGTTGATACCCACCATGGCGTGGAAGTTATGGTCCTTGAAGAACGTGTGGGCATAGTCAAGATAGGCGTTGGCCGTCCAGCGATTGCGCTTCGTGTTCCAGCGTGTGGCATCGTTGTTGCTCACTGCCACGATATACTGTGGCTTCGTGCCGCTCCAGTTCATGCCATAGATGCTCTTGTTGCTTGCCTTATAGTTAATGTTGTCGGTCTGGAACGTATAGTCAACATTAAACGTGAGGTCCTTCGTGATGTTCGCCTGGATGTATCCGTTCAAGCGCACCTGGTCGAAGGTGTTGTAGGCGCGGTTACAGTTTTTCTGCATGGCCACGACACGATAGTCGTATTGCTTGCCGTCGGCATCCTGGAAAATACCTGAAGGAATGAAGTAAGATCCCCAACGCCAGAGATACTGGTAAATGTTAGACCAAGGATCGGCATAACTCATGCGACGGCGAGTCCAGTTCATGCGCACGCCAACAGTCAGCCAGTCGGTTACGGCGGTCTTGATGTTGGTGGTCAGGCCATAGCGCGAGCGCTTGCCTGGATTGAAAGTCTTGACATCCTGCTTGGAGTCGTAGTCGAACGACGTGTAGAACGTGCTCTTGCCCGACGAGCCGGAGATTGACACGTTGTGATTGGTGGAAGGCGCGTGGTCGTTGTACCAGATGCCTTGAATGTCGTAGTCGGCATAATAAAGAGCTTGGCCATCTGGCGTGAAGTAGTAGTCGCCCACGTTGTCCATGCTCTGGTAAGGCTCCATAACGGTGTAGCCCTTCTTGCCCTTGTGCTGTTTCTGCCAAGCCTCGGCATAAGGCAGCAGCTTGTCCATGTACATGCCGAAGAGCTCTGGCGTGGACTGACCGGCGCGGTCAGCGGCAATAAGCCTTGCGCGTATCTGGTCGGGCACCGACGCGAAGTCGGGTAGGTATGTCGACTTGTCCCAGCCGAACTGCATGTTGTATTTCACCCTCACCTTCTCTCCTTGCTTACCGCCCTTTGTGGTGATAAGTATCACGCCGAACGCGGCACGCGAGCCATAGATGGCAGAAGAAGAGGCGTCTTTCAACACCGAGATGCTGGCAATGTCGTTGGCGCTTATCATCGACAAGTCGTCGACAGGCATGCCATCAACCACGATGAGTGGCGAAGAGTTCTGCTTGTTTGACAACGTGCCCAAGCCACGGATGGAGATAGACGACGTGGCGGTGACGTCACCACTGTTTGACAATACCGTCAAGCCTGGCACGGCGCCTTGCAGGGCCTTGGTGACATCCTGCTCCGGACGCGAGCCAAACGTCTTTTCAATGTCGACGTTTGCCACGGCACCAGTGAGGTTGGCCTTCTTCTGCTGGCCATAACCCACCACCACCACCTCGTCGAGGTTGGCTTGGTCGGTCTCAAGGGCGATCTTCATGTTAGGCGTGGCTTTCCTCAACACGGTCTTGTAGCCAAGGAATGTCACCTTGATAGTGGCGTTGTGCCTTACTTCCAAGGTGAATTTTCCGTCAAGGTCAGTGACGGTACCACGGTTAGTGCCTGTCTCCTGAATGGTCGCGCCCGGCACGGGGTCACCATTCTCATCCACGACTTTACCTGTCACGGTGTTGCTTTTCTGACTGACTGTCAAAGGGTCAGGGGCTGCCTGAATGTAGTTAGGTCCAACCCAACAGGTCAGCATCAATGCTCCTAAAAGGACAAATGGTCTTTTCATAAGCGTTAAGTTAGAGTAAATTGATTTAATACTGAAAGCAAAGTTAAACAAAATTTTCTTACAACCAAGCGTTTTATGGTTACAAAATGTTAATATCGCCAAAAAGGGTTTACGTAATATAACAAATGAATATCATTAGGAAAGGGCATTGGCAAATGTTCGCACATGGCAATAAGTTAATAGTTGCTAATTATCCATGCGCTTTCTTTGGCAGACGGAATAAAATGCGTAACTTTGCAACTGCTTTCCAAAAGCAATCGTTTTTCAGAAACGGTCTTATTGTCGGCATAGCTCAGTTGGTTAGAGTATCACCTTGACATGGTGGGGGTCCTTGGTTCGAATCCAAGTGTCGACACAATCTTTTAATCAAACAGGCGGCACTCATGTTTTGAGTGCCGCCTGTTTTTTATATCGCTTTTCGGGGCCACCCCTGCTTGTCGGTGAGTTAAAACAAAAAAGGGCGACTCCCGAAAGAGCCACCCCTCGCTATGATGATGTTAGCGCGGTAAATCCTTACTTCTTTGTCAACTCGCACTTAGCGTAACCGTTGGCCCAAGCATAGAGCTTGATGTCGTAAGTGCCCTCGGACATCTTCAAGTTGTCACCGTCTTGCTTCAAGGCGTCAGGAGTGCCACCCCAGTTGATGTCCCAACCGTCGTTGGCACGGAACTTCAACTCACCGTCTTTCAGCTTAACGTCCTTGATGACCCACGCGCAGTCGGCCTTGCTGTAAGTCATTGGCGTGCTTGCGTCCCAACCGCTCGGTGTGGCGTCGCCGATGATGCCGATGGTCGTGATAGGTGTCAGCTCCATGGTCTTGGAGTCGAGGTTGAGCACAATCTTGTAGAAGCCCTCTTCATTGCCCTCCGGCAGAGAGAAGTTGGCGGCATCGGCTGCGGTAGAGAAGTCAGCGCCATAGTTGGTGCCTTTCCAGTCTTGCTGTGTAGAGAACTTGAAGCCGTTGTTGTTCAAGTAGGCGAAGCCCCAGAAGTTGGTGCCGTCAGTGCTTGCGAAAGGCTCCGTCTGCTTCCAGCTGTTGGCATCGCCAGCGAGATAGAGCACTGGTGAAGAGACAGTGTAAGTCCAAGTGTTGGCGTCCAAGGTGACGATCCATGTGCCGGCGCCTTCAATAGTAGGAGTCTGCACGTCGCGCCATTCCAAGAATCCGAAAGTGGAAGCGTCGCCGTTTGCGGCGCAACCCATCACTGTGGGGTTGATGTCGTCCCAAGTGGTAGCAGAGCCTTTCAAGGCAGACGCGCCATAGAACTTATACCAGCTGGTAGTGCCAGTGGTCGTTACCACGGCCTTGTATATCTTCGAGCCTTCTGCCGTCTCCGTCATCAAGATGGGGTTTGTTGGGTCCCAACCATGACCGGCGAAGTCACCAAGCATGAAGTATCCCTTGGGGTCAGCCTCCGGAGTCTGTATTGGCGTCTCGTTCTGCGTCACCTTGCCAGCCACCTGCACAGCCGTGCCGTTTTCCAACACGCCAGCCGCGGTAGCGTCCACTTCCAAGGCGCGCTTCTCGCATTTCTGGCTCTTCAGCGAGGCTGTGGCGAGGCTGTCGAGCTGCTTTGTCGACATACGTGCCGTGGCGTCCTTGATGACACAATATTTTGTGACGTCAACGCCGTTCAGCGACACCGTCTTCAATATCACGTTCTGCACCTCATCGCTTGCCTTGGTCACCTTCACCAGGTCAACCGAATCGGGTATTGTCTCCGCGCTCATGTCCACGTCGACACCCGACGCCGCGAAGTTCAAGCCATAGGCTCCGTTGGTAGCGGCCTCGTTGGTCTTCAGCTCCGCCCAGTCGTTGAAGCTATCGTCGCAAGAAGCGAACGAAAGCATGGAGAGAAGCACGCCGCTATAAAGAAATATCTTTTTCATTGTCTTGTTTCTTGATTTTTGAGTTTAAGGGTGTGGCAGGGGGAGTTTTGTCCCCCCACTGCCTTTCACCTCAATGGTTTCTATTCGAGACTTGCGGTTCCCTTTTCGAAGTTCACCTTCAAGGTCTTGCCCGGCTCACCCGTCACCGAATAATCCTCGCCCATGGTTTCCAACCAGTTGTTAGGAATGTCGGTGTTACGGTAGTAGATGCTGCCTGTAGACTTCTGGAATGTGAACTCCGAGCGCCACCAGTCGCAGCCTGGCACCACGATGGTAATCCTGAGCTCGCCGCTTGCGGCGAAGTTGCTGAATGTCCAGTCGCCGTCCTTGCTGGCAGGAGCGGTCATGCTCTCAGGGTTGTCGAAGCCACCTGCGACAGAGTTACCGCGAACCTGCACGTCGCCCTTGCCGATAATCAAGTCGTACTGCACCTTTCCGCCGCGAATCTTGTCAACGAACTTCAGTGTGTACCAGCCACCCTTGGCGATGACGATGTTGTCGTCGGCGTTAGAGCTTACGTCCGCACCGGCCTGGTCGTCGATAGAGGCAATCTGCGAAGCGCCTGTCCAGCCCTCCGGCTTAGTGCCGAACTTGAACTGGCCACCATTCTCAGGAATGTAGATAAGCGTGTAGAACTGGCCTGCCGAACCGAAGACAGGAGCCATCGGCTGCCATGTCTTCCATTCCTCGCCGATGCTGCTTCCGCAGACATACATTTCTGTCGGAAGTGTCACGTCTGGAGCCTTGTAAGTGGCGAGCACGTTGGGCAGTTCCACCACGTTGGAGTAGACATCAGTGCCGGCTACCGTCGAGACGTTGGCCTTGCAGCGCACGTAGATTGGGCGCACGGCGTTGTCGTAAGAGTCGGTATTCTTCTGGGTCTCATAGAACGTGATGATGTTTTCGTTCAGCTCAGACGCCTTCACGTTCATCTCCGGAGTGGTGAATGTGGTGGGCAGACTGAAGTAGTTGGCCACCGTGCCGTCTGCCTCGTTAGCCTCCACGAAGTCCTTGTCGAACGACACCTGCATGGTGTAGGTCGTGGCTACAGGGAAGCCGCCGAAGTCGGGTTGGTTGGCCGTGAACGATACGGTGCTGGAGTTGACAAGGTCCAGCGTGTTGTTTTCGGCATCAGCCGGCGCGTTCAACTGGAATGTTGAAGGCACGCTCAGCACAGGGTTGTCGTCGCGGTCGCTGTCACAAGCCGTGAAGAGCAAGGCGCCCATGAGCAACGATGCCACTATATTTAGCTTTTTCATTGAGATAATCTTTTTATAAGTTACACCTATTAATATTTAGGATTCTGCTTCAAGTTGTCGTTGGCGTTGAGGTCGGATGCCGGGATAGGATAGATGTTGAAGTGTGCGTCAAACGCCTGTCCATCCTCAGCGCCGTTCTGATACTGCCAGAGGTATTCGCTCTGTCCGCCGAACTTGCCGAAGCGAATCAAGTCCATGCGGCGACGGAACTCAAATCCGAACTCGCGTGACCACTCGTCAAGGATGGTCTGCAAGTCGGCAGAGGTGCAGGCCTTGGCGTGAGCGCGGTTGCGCAGGGCGTTGAGCTTGGCCAAGCCGTCGGTGGTGCAAGAGCCACCGCTGAGACGGGCGTCGGCCTCGGCATAGGTGAGGTAAGCCTCAGCCACACGGAGCACAGGGATGTAAGTGTCGATCCACTTACCCGCGCCGTCGTGAATGGCGGAACCGTCGGAGTGGACATTGGTGTACTTCACGTAGAGATACACGTTGCCGTTGCTCGACACGTCGGTAATCATAGGCTTGCGGTCACCGCTGGTGAAGAAGAGGGCACGGTCGTCGCCACTTGCCTTAGCCACCACGTCTGGATTGCCAGCGGTGAGCTCGTCCTTGCCTGAAGGCAGGAACTTCTGTATGAACTGCGCCTTAGGCACACCTCCGCCCCATGCCTCAGATGTCTTGGTAGAATAAACGTTGGTCACGTCTGCTGTCGTCATGCCGGCCACGAAGAAGAGACCTCCATAAGAGCGGCTGTTGGCACCGTCTTCCATAGCAGGAAGTATTATCTCGTTCTGCGCTCCGTTTGAGCGGTTGTCGCCCATGAAGAGCTTCTGGTAAGCGGTATAGTCGCCGGTGTTGTCCGTCATCAACTTCCAATTGCTGTCGTTTATCACGCGTCCAGCGTATTCCTTGGCCTTCTCCCACTGTGGAGTGCCAGTGTAGACCTGTGCGTTGAGATAGAGGCGCGCGAGAAGGAGGTTGGCTGCCGCCTTGCTGGCGCGACCGTAAGCCACGGGCTTGTCGCCCATCACCTCGCTCTTGTCGTCACCCTCGCCGAGCACGTCCTTCAGCTCGCTCTCCACGAAGTCGTAAGCCTCTTGGCGTGTGGCCTGCTTTGGCTTGGCGTCGTCCATGGTGGTTACCATAGGCGGATTGCCAAAGAGGTCCATCATGTAGAAGTAGTTGAGGGCGCGCATGAAGCGCACCTCGGCACGCTGCTCAGCCACGCTCGCGTCGCCTTCCGTCTGGTTGAGATAGAAGTTGCAGAGCGTCACGCCGAACATGAGGCGATAGTAGAGTCCCTTAGGGTGCTTCTGCGAGTCGCCCCAACGGTTGTAGTTGAGGTCGTCGGCGTCGTCGTTAGGATAAATCCAAAAGCACTCGTCGGTGGGCATCTCGTTGAGGTAGAAAAGCTCACGCATCATGGTTGACGTACCGCCGTCGATACCGTCGATGTCACCCACGCCATCGTCAGGAGCCTTCTGGCCCGCGAGCATCATGTTTGCGTAAATCTTGTTGAGCAAGGCGTCCTTGTTCAACGTGGATACCTGCTGGGGGTTGATGTTTTTCACATCCAGGTCGCCGACGCACGACGTCAGTCCGCCAAGGGAAAGCGTCAGCAGAGCCGCAGGAATGATATTTTTTATGTTGAATTTCATGGTGATTGATTCTTTAATGTTTAGAAGTTGAGGTTCACGCCGAAGATGATTTGGAATGGGCGTGGGTACATGCTGTCGTCGAAACCACTTGCCACCTCTGGGTCAATACCAGTATAGTTGGTTACGGTGAAGACATTCTGCACTGTGCCATACACGCGACCGCTCATGCCATTGTATTTGCCGTTGTGGAACAGGTTGGCGAAAGAGTAACCCAGCGTGATGTTGTCCAGCTTCAGGAACGACGCGTTCTGCACGAAGAGGTCAGAGAAGCTCTCGTTACCCGTGCTGTCGAAGCCAAGTGCCACGCCGTCGAGCAGCTTGTTTGAGAGATAGGCAGTGTTGTAGATAGAGCCCTTGCCCACGTTCATTGAGCCAGACAACACATTATTATATACGTAGTTGCCCAAGCTTGCGCGCATGGTGAAGCCGAGATCCCAGTTCTTGTAGATGAACTTGTTGGCCATACCCATTGTCACGTCAGCGTCTGGCTTGTAATAATAGTAACGGTCTCCGTCGCTTATCACGCCGTCGTTGTTGCGGTCAACGAAGGTGTTGAACAGTGGCTTGCCGTTCTTGTCGTACACCTGCTGGTACACGCGGAACGCGCTGCGGCTGTTGCCCACATGGTGAGCTTGCACCTGGCCACCAGTGCCCACGCTTGGGCCAGCCTCAACATAATAGTTGGCGCCAGAGCCGGTAATAAGCTCGTCTACGCGGTTCTTGTTGTAGGCCACGTTGTAGTTGAACTCCCATGTGAAGTCCTTGGTCACGATAGGACGCACCGTGGTGGCGAACTCGATACCCTCGTTGTGGAGCGAGCCGACATTTGATGGCATGGTGTTCTTGAAGTTGCCTCCGGCAGCCACATACACGGTGTTGATAAGGTCCGTGGTCTTGCGGTAGTAGTAGTCGAAGTTGAAGGTCAACCTGTTGTTGAGCAGGCTGAGGTCGAGACCCGCGTTCCATGTGGTGGTCTTCTCCCATGTGAGGTTCGGGTTGTAAACGTCAGGAAGATAAGTCACGCCGTCGTTGCCCATTGGGTAGAACGTGTATTGCGTGTTAGGCGTGTAAGTGGCAATCCAGCTGTAGTCGCCGATGCCTTCCTGCTGACCCGTCTTACCCCAACCAAGACGGAGCTTGAAGTCGTTGATGGCCTTCACGTTGCGGAGGAACGGCTCGTCGTTGATGCGCCAAGCCAGGGCCACTGATGGGAAGAGACCCCAACGGCCATCCTTGTTGAAGCGAGAGGAACCGTCGTCGCGGAGGGTGAAGGTGAGCATGTACCTATTGAGCAAGGTGTAGTTCATGCGGCCGAAGAACGACACGAGGAAGTTCTCGGTCTTGTAGAGTGTCGTTGTGGTGTTCGACGACACCTCCTGGCTTCTGTCACCGGCCTTGTGCTCGCCAACGTCGTGGAGGTATGTGCCCCAGTTGGCGTAGTCGCTCTGGTTGTGATAGTGCTGATACTCGTAACCGGCCATGATGTTGAAGCTGTGGTCAGGAGCGTCCTTGGTGCCGTTGCCGAGCCAGTCGTGGCTGTACTGAGCGTACATGGAGAGCTGGAGGTTATAGCTGTTAGACTTCTGCCAACCCGTGTAGCCGAAGTAGTTGTTCTCGCGGCTGTTGTATGGCAGGTTGGTCCACTGCTTACCGTTTGAGAGGTCCATGCCGGCGTTGACGTGCAGCTGCAAGTCCTCGAAGCCGTGCACCTTATAGTTGGCCTCGATGTTGCCGATAAACGAGCGCGAAATGGCGCGGTCGTTTTTCTGCTCGAGCAGGGCGACAGGGTTCGACGTTGAGTTGCGGTTGAAGCCCCAGAGCCAATCGGGATCGCCCACCTCCGACTTTTGGTACCACTGCGCGTAGCCACCGAAGTACTTGTTGTAGACGCTGTTGTCGGCCTTCACGGGCTTCGTGGGATCCATGTACACTGCCGCGCCAACGGCTCCACCGTCAGCGTAACGGTTCTCGGCGAGCATGCCCTTGGCGTTGATGTTGAACGTCAGGTGATCTTTGAAGAACGATGGCGAGAGGTTGAAGCTGCCAGTGTAGCGACGGAAGTTGGAGGTCTTCACGATACCCTCGTTGTTGGTGAAGCCGAGGCTCACGCGGTAAGGCATGTTGGCCACGCCGCCCGTCACGGTCACGTTGTGGTCGTGGGAAATGGCCGTGCGATAGATTTCGTTCTGCCAGTCGGTGTTGGCGAAATGCTGCACGCCGTTGTCGTCGGTCCAGCCGAGGGCCCTGTAAGCTTCGCTGTCCTTGCCGTAGAGGTCTTCCACGAGCTTGGTGAACGTGGGGCCGTCCATCACGTCGAGCGTGTTCTTCTTCATGGAGATGGACATGTTGCCAGAATAGCTCACCTTAGGTGTCTTCTGGCCCTTGCGTCCCTTCTTCGTGGTGATGATGATGACACCGTTTGACGCGCGCGAACCGTAGATGGCGGTTGCCGAGGCATCCTTCAACACGGTGAAGCTCTCAATGTCGGAAGGGTTGACCATTGACAATGGGTTGGAGAGGCCCTTCACGCCATAGCTGTCCATGGCCAGTCCGTCGATGACGATCAATGGGTCGTTGGAGGCGTTAAGCGAGGAACCGCCACGCACGCGAATCTGCGCGCCACCTCCAGGAGTACCGTCGTTGGATATGACGCTCACGCCGGCGATCTTGCCTTGGATCATGTCTTGCGCGTTGGTCTGCAGACCGTGGTTCAGCTCATCTGGCTTGATGGCCGTCACGGCACCCGTGAGGTCATTCTTCTTCGCCGTACCATAACCGATGACCACAATCTCGCCAATCGACTTGGAGTCTTCCACGAGGGTGATGACGGCACCGTTGGTAGCCGTGAACTTCTTTGGCGTCATGCCAATGTAGGAAATGGTGATTTCCGTGCCCGGAGCCACGTTAATGGAGTAGTTTCCATCTAAGTCTGTCACGCCCACGGCCTTGCCGCCAGCGGTGATGGTGGCACCCATCACGGGTTCACCGGCAGCGTCTTTCACATGTCCCTTGATCGCAGCGGTCTGCGCCCAGGAACTCACAGCCAACAGCAGCCCACCCGTTAGTACGAGCGCTCTGCGAGGCATCTTGAATTTTACCTGCTTCATCATTTGCTTTTAATTAAGATTAAATTTATATTTTAGTTTTTCATTTTTTAGCTTTTCGGTTGCAAAGATATGGTTAATATGTTGACCTGCATCAATTTTTTAACGCAAAAGCGCAACATTGCAAATGCAATCGTTTGCATACAACTATTTCGCGCAAATGGCATTTGAAACATAATCGTTTGGAAAAAGCATGCAGTGTAAACGATTGCGCATAAAATTCATTAAACTGATATATATCATGCAAGAGATACATTATATATATTAGTAACTTAGTGCAACTTTTCATGCCAAAAACGAAATTAACACAATAACTTATCACTTAATATGAAACACTTTTTTACTCTCATCTTCACATTGATGGGCCTGCCACTCGGCATCATGGCACAAGGGTGGCCAGCCAACTACGGTGGCGTGATGCTACAAGGGTTCTACTGGGACAGCTACAGTGACACGCAATGGACAAATCTCACTTCACAGGCCGACGAGCTGTCGAAGTACTTCAACCTGATATGGGTGCCGCAAAGCGGATGGTGCAAGAGCACTACCGACATGGGGTATTATCCAAGATACTGGTTCAACCAAAGAAGCGCGTTCGGCACGGAACAGGAACTCAGGACCATGATAAGCACTTTCAAGGCGAAGGGCACGGGCATCATAGCCGACGTGGTGGTGAACCACAAGAACGGCGTGAGCAAATGGTGCGACTTTGCCAACGAGACCGTAACGGGCAAGAACACGGGCAAGACTTACTCCGTGACGTGGGACAACACGTACTACACGCAGATTTGCAAAGACGATGAAGCCAACACGGCTACGAAATCAGAGGCGAAGGGAAAGATCAAGGGAGCCGCCGACACCGGACTGGGCGACACTGGCTGCCGCGACCTCGACCACACCAACCCCACGACACAGCAGAACATAAAGACCTATGAGGACTTCCTGCTCAACGAGATGGGCTACACGGGCTTCCGCTACGACTTCGTGAAGGGTTACGACCCTAAATATATCAAGATGTACAACGAAGCGTCGAAACCAAAGTTCTCGGTGGGCGAATACTGGCAAGGTTCCGTGACCGCCTCCAAGAAAGACGACCATCCTTTCGGTGGCGTGAAAGACTGGGTGGAAGCCACGGACAAGACAAGCGCGGCGTTCGACTTCCCCATGAAATATCTTATCAAGGGTGCCTTTAACGACGACAACTGGAAATTGCTGGCCAAAAACCTCACGAGCACGCTCGTGGGAATAGAGCCGCAATATGCCGTGACTTTCATCGATAACCACGACACGGGCGAACCACACGAAAACCCGGACCCTCTGCGCGCCAACGTAGAGGCCGCCAACGCGTATATCCTCGCCATGCCCGGCACGCCATGCATATGGATAAGCCACTGGAAGCCATATAAATACACCATCAAGAAGTGCATACTCGCGCGCAAGATCGCGGGCGTGACCAACACAAGCACCATCTTAAAGTCGGAAGGGCAGGATAATGGCTACGTGCTCATCGTGGAGGGCAACAAGGGCAACGTGATGTTGCTTCTCGGATCGCCAACCTACGACACCACTGGTTACCAGCTTGCTTGCGAGGGCTTGGAGTTCAAGTATTACGTGTCAGACCGCCTCGACATCAGCGAGATAAACAGCATCAAGCCAGAAGACACAGGCCATGTCATACCATCGTTCTGCACTGTCAACGACGGCGAGGTTTGCGCGTTCTTCGAGCAGCCGGCAAGCTCCAACTGGAAAGGTGACATAACCTGTTGGGCATGGGACAAGAGCGGCAACTACACTGGTGGCACATGGCCTGGCAGCAAGTGCGAGAAGGTTGGGACGACATCTGATGGCAAGGACGTGTGGAAATGGACATGGAACGGTAGCTACGTAAAAGAAAAATCAGCATCTGCATCCACCACGGCAAGCCTGCCGACAGGCATCATTTTCACAAACAAGAAAGCAGGCAGCGACTCTGGCGCGCAGACCCTCAACATGGCGTTCAATAACGGCAACTACTATGGCGATAACGTGACCTACGGCAACGCCACGGGCATAAGCGTCATCAAGGCCAACGCGCAGACCGATGAATCTTGGTACACCATCGGTGGCACGCGCCTGTCTGGCAAGCCCACGCAAAAGGGCGTGTACATCCACCAAGGCAAAAAAGCAGTGGTGAAATAACGTGCGAAACACCACGGGTTGCGGTACGGATGGCAACGCATCGCAACCCGAATGGCACAACGCATCGCAACATCACGAAACGCGGTGCGGACGTGCATGGACGGCCCCTGCAAAACAAATGAATATCGATTATGAAACACCTTTTGTTTCTTCTGCTTCTCGCCACCACCTCTGCCTCGGCGCAGAAATACGCGGGAGGCGACATCTCCATGCTGCCTAAATATGAGGGGGCGGGAGCGAAATACTACACCCACGACGGCAAGGGCATTAGCGACGTGCTCACGTTCTTCAAGGACGAGGGCATGAACGCCATGCGCGTGCGACTCTTCGTAGACCCGAAGAAGCAAACCACGAACAACGGCAAATGGGAGACCGACTACAACGTGTGCCAAGACTTGGACTGGGTAAAGGCTCTTGGCAAGCGCATTAAGGACAAGGGCATGAAGTTCATGCTCGACTTCCATTATTCCGACACGTGGGCAGACCCCGGCAAGCAATGGACACCGGCGGCATGGGCGAGCCTCGACGACAACGTTCTCGCGCAGAAGTTATACTCCTACACCAAGGACGCGCTGGCACAACTCAAGGCGGCTGGCGCCGAACCCGACATGATACAGACTGGCAACGAGATTAGTTATGGCATGATGTGGGGACAACCAACTGACGCGGGCTCGAAGCTAAAGAGGTGTTGGCCTTCATCGCCGGCCAACAACTGGACGCGCTTCACCAACCTGCTGAAGCAAGCCACGAAAGCCTGCCGTGAGGAGTGTCCCGACGCGAAGATAATACTCCACGTGGAGCGCACGTCGGTGTCGCAACAAAACGACAACAAAAACCACTCCGCCCTAAGCAACTTCTACAAGAAGATGAAGGAGGCAAGCATCGACTACGACATCATCGGCTTGAGCTATTATCCCTATTTCCACGGTGCCATCTCCGAACTGGAAGGCGCCATCGACCTCTTGAAAAAGGACTATGCCGACAAGAGCGTCATGGTGGTGGAATTTGGCTATCCCTACGCTTGGGCCGTGGGCGGCACGACATACGACTATACCAAGACTTATCCTTACTCGGATGCCGGTCAAAAGGCGATTACCGCTGACGTGGTGACCATGCTGAAGAAGCACGAAAACGTGAACGGCCTGTTCTGGTGGTGGCCGGAATACAACGCCAAGGGCACGAACCTCTCGGGATGGTACAACGCGCCGCTCTTCGACAGCTACACCGGCAAGGCAACATCCGCCCTCACGGAGCTTTGCAAGTTTGGCAGCTCATCAACAGGCATCAACGCCACAATGATGAACGGCAAGCAAGAAGCTGACAACAACTATTACACGCTCTCCGGGCAGCGCGTCAGCACGCCAAGCCACGGCGTGTATATCCACAAAGGACGGAAGGAATTGAAGAAATAAATACGCATTCATAACCGCATGACAACGCGGATATTACTGGTCGAACATTTTTATGGGCCGGCATAAAACCGGCCCCGGCAAAGCGATAATAATATTTTACAAATGGTCGTCTAAGAATCGTTTTTTTTCAACCGAGGTGTCGCTTGCGTGGAAATGACGCGATTATGGGCTATTTTGATAAACGGTTGATTATTAGGTGGTTATGTTTTTAATGGTTTTTCAGCGTTGCAAATTCGCTAAAATGGCGTAGCCGTTACAGTGCAATCGCGTCGCCGTTACGGTGTAATCGCGATGCCGTTACGGTGTAATCGCGATGCCGTAACGGCAACACTTTTTGGCAAAAAACCGACCAACAGCATTTTCAAAGGGCGGAAGGCTACCCTTTTTCCGCTCTATTTGACCCTGCCGCCAAGTGTTAAATTTCGGCAATAATATTTTACATTTTTCGGCTCCATAACGAATTGTATGGGTTATCTTACAACCGCTTTGCAGGGGCGGGCCCTGTGCCCGTCCGCAACCAATGTGAACGGATTGACAATTTATTTGCCATTCGGGTTGCGGACGGGCCCTAACCATCCCTACCCGCCCCTGCAAATCATCACCCCCCGAAACATCATGGCACAAAAAAAATCCGGCACAGACCGAAGTCAATAACCGGATTAGAATGAAAGGAGGAAGTGGTACCTCTTGGAGTTGAACCAAGGACACATGGATTTTCAGTCCATTGCTCTACCACCTGAGCTAAGGTACCGTGTTGTTTGCAATTGAAAAGTTGTTGTTTCTCGTTTGCGAGTGCAAAGGTACAACTTTTTCTTAAACTCCACAAACATTTCGTTGTTTTTTTTCAAATTTCTTTTTTTTGCCTTTTTATTTCGTGTTTCTGAAAAAAAATGATACCTTTGCACACAGAATCGGGATGTAGCGCAGTTGGTAGCGCACTACGTTCGGGACGTAGGGGTCGCCAGTTCGAGTCCGGTCATCCCGACAAGAAAAGGGAAGCAACCTCAAGTGGTCGCTTCCCTTTTTGCTTTGCAGGGGCGGGCCCTGTGCCCGTCCGCAACCCGAATGGCAAATAAATTGTCGATGCCTACACATTGGTTGCGGACGGGCCCTAACCATCCCTACCCGCCCCTGCACGTTGGACGTGACACGTCGTTTACAACACGTGCTTATCAGTCGTCGACGATGCCTATCAGCGCCGCCACGTCCTCGGCGTTGACATTGCCCGTGAGCAAGATGCCAACGCAGGAGTTGCTACCCGACGACAGGGCCACTATCTCCTTTATCGTGTCGCCCTTCTGCTTTACCAGGATGCTCATGCCCTCGCTCTTGCCCTTCTTCATGCCGGTGAACTCGCTGTAGCCATCGCCATCGAGAGCCTTTATCTTCTTTACGAACTTCCGTCTGACTCTGCCCGAGCAATCGGTGAGCTTCAATATCTTCACCTCGTCCACCTCCTTGAGCAAGGCATTGACATTGCCATCCTTCATCTTGGCGGCGGCAATGGTAAGCATGAGTTTCGGCACGCTGACACACTCGGCGTGCTTCTTGTCACGGAAGTCATTGAACACGCTGTTTGCCTTTTGGCAGAAAGCCATCTGGCAAGTAAGCATCAATAATAATGTAAACAGAATCTTTTTCATGTGACTATCGTTTTATAGCTAATACTCTATATAATGTCTTAGACGCTCAAAATCGTCGGGCGTAAAATCCTTCATCAGTTTCAGCTGCCCCATGTCGTGTATCTCACCATACAATCGCCTGTAATCGACGATGGCCTTGGCCTGGTAATAATTAATGTAGGGATGCCGCCTCAGCTCCACAAGCGACAGCTTGTTGACGTTGAGCCTGTGCACCTTGGCAGGGTTAACCTCGAAGTAGGGCAAGGCCTCCTCGGGCATGTCCTGTATCTCAAGTAGCTGCCGCACGGAATAGAAGCCTCCCAGCATCTTCCTCTTGCGCACTATCTGATGGGCGAAATAGGGACCGATGCCCGGCACCTTCAGCAGCAGGACGGTGTCGGCATCGTTAAGGTCCATGCGCTCGCCCCGCCTTAGCTTGGCCGGGAAGCGCCGTCCCGGCACGCTGTCGGGAGCCTCACCATAAGGCACGTTTTGATAGCCCCGCGACGTGTAGGGTTGATAATCGGAGCCGACGCGTATCAGCGGCGCGAGGTCGCGATACTGCTTGTTGGTAAGTCCGTAGACGCGCCCGAAGTCCTCCTTCCTTCTGAACACGCCGCCCTTGGCACGGTATTTATAGATGTTTCTCACTTGCCACGGCTCCAGGCCGAGGGCAAGCAGCTCAGTGGAGTCGGCCGTGTTGGGGTCGAACGGGAAACGGCTCAGCGAGCGTCCACGCACGGCGTAATAATGATTGCCCTTTCCGCGCCTGTACTCATGATAGTTGCCCTGGCGGTCGGCTCCCCTGCCCTGCCATGTCGAGTCGGCTTCGCCCGCGCCAGCATACAGGCTCTCCTTGCCATGGAAGACCAGCAAGGCGAGGCTGACAATGATGAAGACCGCCAAAAGGAAAAAGATGATGCGGCGGTCGGAACGGCGAATGTAATAGAAGTCGTGGAAGCGCATGGCGTCAGAACAAGCCCAACTGGTGCAAGAAGACGATGGCGATGCACGTTGGCGAGACGAAGCGCACGAGGAACAGCCAACCCTTGTAGACAGCCACGGAGACCGTTCCCCAATTGGTGAACTCCTCCTTGACCATCTTCTTGGGAGCTATCCAGCCAATGAGGATGCACGTGGCAAAGGAGCCGAGCGGAAGAAGGACATTGGAGGTAAGGAAGTCGCAGAAGTTGAGAAAGCTCTTGCCGAACACCGTGATGTCGACCGCGCCGCACGACAACGAACAGGCGATGCCGATGAATATGGCCACCACTGTCTCGATGACGGCTCCCCTCTTGCGCGACACATGCAGCTCCTCGAAGATGAGCGACGTGCCTATCTCGTGCATGGAGATGGTGGAAGTGAGCGCGGCAAGGGCAAGCAAGGCGTAGAACAACACGCCGACCACATATCCGAGGGCGGGCGTGAAAGCCTGCTGGAAGACGTTGGGCAACGTGATGAAGATGAGCGACGGGCCGCTGTCGGGGTTGACGCCCACGGAGAAAGCCGCGGGGAAAATCATCAGTCCGGCGAGCACCGCCACCACGGTATCGACAAGCGCCACCTTAATGGATGAGCGCAAGAGGTTGGTCTGGCGAGTGAAGTAAGAAGAATAGGTGCACAGGCACGACGTGCCAAGCGACAAAGAGAAGAAGGCCTGGCCCAAGCCGTCGAAGATGACTTGGTGGTCTACCTTTGAGAAGTCGGGGTAGAAAAGAAACCTCATGCCTTTCCACGCGTTGGGCAGCGAGCACGACGCCACCACGATGATGACAAGCAGGACAAAGAGGGTTGGCATGAGCACGTTGCTCACCTTCTCTATGCCTCGCCTCACGCCACGCACCACCACGAGATGGGTCATGGTGATGAAAGCCACGGTCCACACGATGGGCTCGATGGGCGACGACGTGAACTTGTTGAAGTATTCCTGCACGTAAGCCGCGTCGCCATTGATGTTACCCATGATTGAGGCGTAAAGATACTGCAGGCACCAACCGGCAATGACAGAATAGAAGCCAAGGATAATCAGCGACGTCAAGGCGCCTATGGTACCGACTATCGCCCACGCCCCGCCACCGCCTGCACGGGCATAAGAGCGTGCGGCATTGGCGGAACCGTGACGGCCCACGATAAACTCAGCCACCATGCCCGGCACGCCGAGCAAGACGATGCAAAGGAGATAAATGATGATAAACGCCGCGCCGCCATCCTGACCCGTCATGTAGGGAAAACGCCAAATGTTGCCCAACCCGACGGCTGAGCCCGCCGTGGCCAACACCACGCCTATCTTTGTACCGAAACTGCCTCGTTCCATGATTTCTTATTTTATATTATGCCAAACTGATGCAAGAATATCGCCAATATGCACAACGGCGCGACAAAGCGCACAAGGAAGAGGAACACCGCGAAAATATGGCGCGACACCGTGCCCCAATTGGTGAACTCGTCCTTGACCAACTTCTTTGGCACGAACCAGCCAATGAACAAGCAGGTGAAGAAGCCACCGAGAGGCAGGAATATCTGCCCGGTAACGAAGTCGAAGACATCGAACAACGGCTTCCCGGCTATCTCCAGTCCCCTGCCCTGGCCTAACGACAAGGAGCAGACCGCGCCGATGACGGTGCACACCACGGTGACGATTATGGCTCCCTTCTTGCGGGAGATGTGCAGTTCCTCGTAGAAGAACGCCGTGGACACCTCGTGAAGGGAAATCAGCGACGTGAGGGCCGCCAAGGACAGCAAGAGGTAGAACAGCAACGACACGAGCCACCCAAGCAACGGCAAGCCCGCGAACGCCTCGTTGAAGACGTTGGGCAACGTGATGAAAATCAAGGATGGACCGCTGTCGGGACTGACGCCCACGGAGAACGCGGCAGGGAAAATCATCAAACCGGCGAGGATAGCCACCATGGTGTCGATGGAGCATATCTGCACCGCCGACTTCACGAGGTTGGTCTGGCGCGTGAAATAAGAAGCGTAAGTGGAGATGCAGCCCATGGCGATGCTCAACGAGTAGAAGCTCTGGCCCAGCGCGCTAAGGAACACGCCCTGGTCCACCTTCGAGAAGTCGGGCTTGAAAAGGAACACCACGCCCGCGCCCGCGCCCGGCAAGAGGCACGAGGCCACTACTATGATCAACAACAGTATGAACAACGTGGGCATCATCATCTTGGAGGCCTTCTCTATGCCGCCCCTGACACCATGGATGATGACAAAATAGGCCACGAGCATGATGAGCGTGAGCCAGAACAAAGGCTGCACCGGACTGGAAGAGAAATCGGCAAAGTATTGCTTCACGAAATCGGCATCGCCGTTCAGCTGTCCCATGATGGAGGCATAGACGTATTGCAAGCACCAACCGGATATCACGGCGTAATAACCCGTTATCAGGAAGCCCGTGGACACGCCAAGCAGTCCGACAAACTTCCAAGCCTTGCCATCAGCCATGCGCGAATAGGCGCGATACGTGTTGGCGGCACCATGACGGCCAATGATAAACTCCGACACCATGCATGGGATGCCAAGCATCAGCACACAGCCGATATAAATCAAGATGAACACGGCGCCACCATTCTGGCCCGCCATATAAGGGAAACGCCAAATGTTACCAAGCCCGACGGCACCACCCGCCGTGGCAAGTATCATTCCAATCTTACTGCCAAAACTGGCTCTCTTTTCTGACATGTGTTTTTACTTTCTCACCAATTTTAATGCAAAATTATAAAATATAATCCTTCCATTCAAACAAAATGAAAGTTTTTAGCGGATAATATGAAAGATTGCATCAAACCGTGAGTGGCATGCCCGCGTATTGTAGCCGGGCAAGCCGTTTCAGCGATATTCCTCCGGCACCAACTGCTTCCAAGCCGAATAAGGGTTGGCAAGCATATACGAATTGTAGAAATGCTTATCGCCCGTGACCTCAGGCCCCAAGAAGTCGGGCTTCTCAAATGCCTCGGTCTCGCTTCCGAGTTCCACTTCAGCCATCACGAGCCCGTCGTTGGCACCATGAAACTCATCGACCTCAAACGTGTGGTTGCCCACGCCCACAAGGTAGCGATGCTTGTCTATCACGCCTCCCTTGCACAGCCTCATGAGATGCGACGCCTCGTCGAGCGTTATCTCTTTCTCAAACTCATAGCGCGTCATGCCGCCGTCACGGCTCTTGCCCTTGATGGTCAAGTAGGCCTTGTCGTCACGCACGCGCACGCGCACCGTGGCGCCTTCGGCAGGGATATAGCCCTGCTGGATGTGGCTTGCCGAAGAAGCCTCGCGCTTAAAGGCGCCACCATGCTTAACCAGGAACTTACGTTCTATTTCCAATCCACTCATTATATAATAATATTATTAATGCCAGGTTGATTCGCGTGATTTGTCAACGCGGCCATCCGGGCCGCGCCCCGCAAAGCAAAAAGGCGGCTCCACGGAGCCGCCTTTAATTCCTTTTATTATTGAACGATAAACATTGACCAAATCATGTAGATGATGGCGAGGGCGACGAGGACTCCGAAAATCCATTTCACCACGCTCTCGCCTTGGGTCTTTTGCTTTTCCTTGTGCTCTGTGCGCTTCTTGGTGGGTGTCGCGTTGTTGACCTCCCTCACTGGCACGTGCTTCAGTTGTTCTTTCTTATTGTTTCCCATAGTATGTTTGTTTTAGTTTTCCTTGTCTCTTCACCGACACTTGCTTGAGGACTGTCAGTCTTCCTTCTCGGCGTCGCTCTCGGCGAACTCCATGAGGTAAGCCTTGATGAATCCGTCTATCTTGCCATCCATCACGCCATCCACGTCGGATGTCTGGTAACCCGTGCGGTGGTCTTTCACGCGACGGTCGTCGAAGACATAGCTTCGGATTTGGCTTCCCCACTCTATCTTCTTCTTTCCCGCCTCAATCTTGGCCTTTTCCGCCTGCTGCTTCTTCAAGGCACGGTCGTAGAGTTGGCTCTTCAAGAGTTTCATGGCCTTCTCGCGGTTCTTTGGCTGGTCGCGCGTCTCGGTGTTCTCAATGAGGATTTCCTCTTTCTCGCCCGTGTCGGGGTCTTCGTATTGATAGCGCAAGCGCACGCCCGACTCCACCTTGTTGACGTTCTGTCCACCGGCACCGCTCGAGCGGAACGTGTCCCAGCTCACCTTGGCCGGGTCCACATAGACCTCGATGGTGTCGTCGACCAGTGGCGTGACGAACACCGACGCGAAACTCGTCATGCGCTTGCCTTGGGCATTATAAGGCGAGACGCGCACCAAGCGATGAACACCATTCTCGCTCTTCAGGTAGCCATAAGCATACTCGCCACCCTCGATGGTCATCGTCATGCTCTTGACGCCAACTTCCTCACCAGGCTGCAAATCAGTGATGGTGGTCTTGTAGCCGTTGGCCTCACACCAACGCATATACATGCGCATGAGCATCGAGGCCCAGTCTTGTGCCTCAGTGCCACCAGCGCCAGAATTGATTTTCAGTACCGCGTCCATGGAGTCCTCGTCTTGGCGCAGCATGTTTTTCAGCTCGAGGTCCTCGATGCACTTGACAGCCTTGGCATAATCGGCGTCGACCTCCTCCTCCGTCACGAGTTCCTCCTTATAATAGTCGAAAGCGAGCTGCAGCTCGTCGGCATTCTGCTTGCACTGCTTGTAGCCGTTGAGCCATTTCTCTATGCCCTTCACCTTCTTCATTTGCGCCTCAGCCCTTTTGGGGTCATCCCAAAAGTCAGGAGCCTGCGTGCGCAATTGCTCCTCCTCGAATTCTACTTTCTTCTGGTCAATATTGAGATAGTGGTGAAGCTTCTCGGTACGCTCCAGCACGTCTTTCAGTTGATCTGATGTTATCATTTTCGCTTATTTCGTTATTACTCCGTCAGATGGCGTATTGGCGTACATGCCATCGATGATGTCCTTATAATGTTTGTTGACCATGCCTCGACGCAATTTCAAGGTGTTGGTTATCTCACCCTTCTCCATCGAGAAATGATGTGGCAGCAACGTGAACCGCTTTATCTGCTCATAATGGGCGAGGCTCTGCTGCAAGATGTCGATGCGTTCCATCATCATGGCGTTGACCTCCTTGTTCTCGCACAGCTCAACCCTGTCGGCGAACTTTATGCCACGCGCCCTGGCCCATTCCTCAAGGGCGCCATACTCCGGCACCACAAGGGCAGACACGAACTTGCGCTGGTCGGCAATCACGGCCACCTGGTCGACAAACTTATCCACGAGCAGCAGCGCCTCTATCATCTGCGGGGCTATGTACTTGCCGTTGCTGGTCTTGAACAAGTCCTTGATGCGCTCGGTGAGGTAGAGCTCGCCGTTCTTGAGGTAACCCGCGTCGCCCGTATGGAAGAAGCCGTCGGCGTCGAATGCCGTCTTGTTCTGTTCCGGACGCTTGTAGTAACCCTTGGTGATGGTAGGGCCTTTCAGCAATATCTCACTGTTCTCGCCTATCTTTATCTCTATGCCATTGATGGGCTGGCCAACAGAGCCGATGGTATAGCCCTCGTCCAAATGGTTGCACGACACCGTGGCAAGGCTCTCCGTCAAGCCATAGCCCACGACCATGCCTATGCCTATGCTGTGCACAAACTCCTGCACTTCGGGCGAGACGTAAGCTCCCGCCGTCGGGAATATATTGGGATGCTCAAGGCCTATCTGCGCCCTGACAAGGCCCAGCACGGTCTTGTTGGCGATGGCATACTGAAGGCGGAGCGACAACGGCGGACGCTTGCCCTTGGCGAGATAGTCTACATTATATTTCTTGCCGATGTTCCAAGCCTTATAGAACATCTTTTGCTGCATGCCGCTCGAGCGGTCAATCTTCGCCCTTACAGCCTGGTAGACCTTCTCCCAGAAACGCGGCACGCTCGACATGCACGTGGGATGGGTCTCGCGCATAGACTGCTGAATCTTGTGCGGGTCGGTGTTGACAATGAGAGTGCAGCCCTCGCTGATGGCCAGATAAGCCCAGCCACGCTCAAAGATATGCGTGAAAGGCAGGAAATCGATGACACGGTCTTTCTCGGTCAGTGGCACGCACTCGTCGTTTGCCTTCAGCGCGGCGGCGTATTGTCCATAGGTAAGCATCACGCCCTTCGAGTCGCCCGTGGTGCCGCTGGTATAGAGGATGTTGCAAAGGTCATCGTCGTTGGCTTCCTTCCAAAGGGCCTCCACCTCACGCTCGTGGGACAAGTCCTCGCCGAGCTTGAGGAAGTCGTCGAAATACATTGCCTCAGGGTCGTGCATGCTCAAGCGCACATGGCGGTCGAACACGATGATGCGTTCCAACGAAGGACAAACGGAATGGATGTTGTGAGCCTTGTCGTATTGCTCTTGCTCGCCCACGAAGACGAGACGCACGCTGGCGTCGTTGACCATATACTGCACTTGCTGGCCCGACGTGGTGGCGTAGAAAGGAATGGATACCACGCGTATGCCATAGGCTCCGAAGTCGGTGTAAAGATACTCTGCGCAGTTTTGGGAGAAGACGGCTATCTTGTCTTGTGGCTTCAAGCCAAGGGCAAGGAGCGCGTTGCTGACCTTCTTGACATTCGCGGAAAACTGGTTCCATGAGACGTTAGTCCATTTGGAACCTCCAAAGTCTTGACGGACAAGGGCCGTCCTGTTTCCATATTTCTTTGCCTGAGAGTGGATGAGCACAGACAGGTGAGACCTGTTTTGCATAAGCTAAGGTGTTATTTTATGCAAAGATAAAATATAAATGCGATATATTCAAGTATTATTAAATGTTTTTTTTAATTTTGCCATAAAGCAACACAAGAACCTTGACACAAATAGGATATAAGGAATGAGACAAGAAGATTACGTCAACGACGCCATAGAACTGTTACGCCAACTCATAGCCACGCCGTCGGTGAGCCGCGACGAGAAGGGCGCCGCCGACATCATGCAAAGACGCATGACGGCCTACGGACTCGCGCCTCGGCGTGATGGCAACAACGTCTGGGCCTTGTCGCCTTTCTGGGACGACAGCAAGCCCACCTTGCTGCTTAACGCTCACATCGACACGGTGAAGCCGGTTAGCAGTTGGACGCGCGACCCTTTCGAGCCGACCCTTGAGGGCGACCGCCTGTACGGACTGGGAAGCAACGACTGCGGTGGCGGCCTCACAACACTGCTGCAAGTTTTCAGATGGCTATCGCTAAGGCCACAGCCATACAACTACGTGTATCTGGCCTCAGCCGAAGAAGAGGTGTCGGGCAAGGAGGGATTCTCTCGCGCCCTGCCGCTGCTTCCGAAGATTGACGTGGCTATAGTGGGCGAGCCCACGGGCATGCAGCCCGCCATAGCCGAGAAGGGCTTGATGGTGCTCGATGTCATTGCCCACGGAAAGAGCGGGCACGCCGCGAGAAACGAGGGCGTGAACGCCATTTACGAGGCCCTCGACGACATGGTTTGGATAAAGGACTATAAGTTCAAGAAGATGAGCGAGCTCCTCGGCCCAACGAAGATGACTCTCACCGTTGTCAACGCCGGCACGCAACACAACGTCGTCCCCGACTGCTGCAAGATGCTCGTTGACGTGCGCACCAACGAGCACTACACCAACGAGGAGGTCTACGACATAATAAAAGCCAACGTAAAGAGCGAGGTTCACGCCCACTCCTTCAGGCTCCATTCCTCGCACATCCCTACTGACCACCCTTTAGTGAAGCGGTGCGTCGAATTGGGATTGAAGCCCTACGGCTCGCCCACGCTGAGCGACCAGGCCCTCATGCCATGGCCGTCGTTCAAGCTCGGGCCGGGCGAATCGGCACGCTCACATTCCGCCAACGAGTTCATCTGCCTCAGCGAGATGCACGACGCGTTCAGTACCTACCAAAAGCTGCTGCAACCATGAGGAAGCTCATGGCGTCAGCCGCTCAGTAGAGAAGCAACAGGCCGGCAATGGCGGCATAACCAATCATCTTGATTGGGTTTATCTTGACGAACAACGTGCCGTAGAATGTCGCGGCAAAGAGAAGGACGCTGATGATGAACTGCCACGTCGTGTCCACCGGACTGCCGAAATTTTCCTTGTTCAGAAGCATGATGGTGGCAGCGGCAAGAAGGCCGACAACAGTGGGGCGCAGACCGTCGAACACGCTCTGCACCACACGCGCCTTCATGTAGCGCATGAACATCTTGCTGATGAGAATCATGAGTACAAACGACGGCAAGACAAGCGAGAATGTGGCCACTAAGGAGCCAAGCACCGACAGCGCGTTGCCCATGCCCGTGTTATGGATGGCCGTGAAGCCGCAATACGTGGCAGAGTTGATGCCAATAGGCCCTGGTGTCATCTGGCTTATCGCCACGATGTTGGTAAACTCCGCGCTCGTAAGCCAATGGTGGTTATGCACTGTCTCCATCTGTATGAGCGACAACATGCCATAGCCGCCACCGAAACCGAAAAGGCCAATCTTAAAGAATGTCCAGAAGAGTTTAAGGAATATCATTTCTTCACGAGTTTACCATAAATGTAACCACCTGCCCCCGCCGCTATGATGACCCATATCGGATTGACATGGAGCGCGCTTATGAGCAAGGCTCCGGCAATGGGAATCCAGCAATTGCCAAGATGTATCTTCGCACTCTTGGCAAGGTTGAACGTGGGCACGGCTATAAGCGCCACTACCGCGGGACGAATGCCATTGAACATGGCCGCTATCCAACCCACCTGCATGAACTGGTGGAAGACCATGGCTATGAGCAGGATGATGATGAAAGAAGGCAACACCGCGCCGAGGGTTGTGTAGAGCGCGCCTTTCTCGCCTTTTATCTTATAACCTATAAACGTGGCGATATTGGCGGCAAACACGCCAGGGCAGCTTTGCGCGATCGCCAACAAGTCCAAGAACTCTTCTTTCTTTATCCAACCGTTTTTCTCCACCACTTCCGCCTCGATAATGGGAATCATGGCGTATCCGCCACCAAGGGTGAACGCGCCTATCTTGAAAAAGGTCGTGAACAATTTGCGACTCAGACTTGCCTCAGATTGTTTGGGCATGACTTATTAATATAAAACAGCCCCTTCTTTTTTACGGAAGGGGCTGTCTGAAAAAATATATAAATGTTATTACTTCGTATGCTCCTCTATCCATTTCCTCGCGTTGACGAAGGCCTCTATCCATGGAGTGACATCATCGCCGCGACGGTCTGCCGGATAATAGGCGTTTTGCCAAGGGAAGATGGCGCGCTCCGGGTGCGGCATCATGGCGAGGTGGCGACCGTCGGCTGAGCAGATACCGGCCACGTTGTAGTCGGAACCGTTAGGATTGCCAGGATACTCAGCGTAGTTGTATTTAGCCACAACGTTGTAGTGGTCCTCAGACTCTGGCAGATAGAAGCGGCCCTCTCCGTGAGCCACCCAGATACCAAGCTTGTCGCCGCTCAGCGAACCGAGCATCACGCTCTCGTTCTGAGGTATTGACAGGCCGAGGAAGGCGCTCTCAAACTTCTGCGACACGTTGTGCGTGAGGTGCGCGCGGTGCTTATACTCCGGGTTGATAAGGTTCAGCTCAACCATGAGCTGGCAACCGTTGCAGATGCCGAGCGAGAGGGTGTCCTTGCGAGCGTAGAACTTGTCGAGAGCTTCCTTCGCCTTGGGGTTGAAGAGGAACGCTCCTGCCCATCCCTTGGCCGAGCCGAGCACGTCGGAGTTGGAGAAGCCACCACAGAAGACTATCATGTTGACTTCCTCAAGCGTCTCTCGTCCGCTGATGAGGTCGGTCATCATCACGTCTTTCACGTCGAAGCCGGCGAGCCACAGCGTGTATGCCATCTCGCGGTCACCATTGGTGCCTTTCTCACGAATGATGGCGGCCTTAGGACGTGAGGCGTTGTCACCATCATGCCAACGGTCGGGGTTCAAGCCGAGAGCGGCAAACGAGCCTTTGAAGCCACCAAGGTTTATTTCAAGCGGCTGCTTCTTGTAGTTGAGGAAACGCTTGTGGGCCATGTCGTTCATGCTCTGGCGACGGTCAAGGAGATAAGAAGTCTTGTACCACGTGTCGCGCAGCGCGTTGATGTCGAACTCGTGCTTCCACTCGTCTTTCACCACCACGATCTTCCTGTCGTTAGGTGTCGGGTAAGCTATTTTGGCGAAAGCGATGCCCGCGTCTTCCAGGTATTCCTTCAATTCCTTCTTGCGTGTGTCAGACACCTGGATTACGACGCCTGGGTTCTCGGCGAAGAGCATCTTCACTACGTCGTCATTGTCTTGCATGATGTCATGCAGGTTGACGTGCATGCCACCGTCCACGTTGGCGAAGGTCATCTCAAGGAGCGTCGTGATGAGACCGCCGGCTGATATGTCATGGCCAGCCATAACCCAACCCTTCTGTATCAAGTCTTGTATGGCATTGAAGCAGTCGGCGAAATACTCGCTGTTCTTCACGGTCGGCACGTCGGAACCAATCTTGCCAAGTGTCTGCGCGAAGGCTGAGCCTCCCAGACGTTGCTCATCGAATGAGAAGTCTATATAATATAATGAGGAGTTCTTGTCGTTGACCATCACTGGGCTGACGGTCTTGCGCACGTCGTTCACCTCTGCGCCCGAAGTCACGATGACCGTGCCCGGCGCGATAATCTTTGAGCCGTTAGGATACTGCTGGCTCAACGAGAGCGAGTCTTTTCCCGTCGGCACATTGAGGTGGAGCGAGCAGCAGAAATCTGACAACGCCTGCACGGCCTCATAGAGGCGCGCGTCCTCACCCTTCTGCGAGCGGCAAGGCCACATCCAGTTGGCCGAGAGATTGAGGTTCTCTATCGGGAACGGGTGATCCTTGTCGGTGGCTATTGGTGCCCAAACGATATTAGTAAGGCTCTCTGCCACAGACAGCACGCTGCCTGCTGCGGGATTGGCCATGCCAGCCTGTGGAGCGTGTCCAAGGGCCGTGGCTATGCCGGCCTTGCCACGATAGTCGAGGGCTACGACACCACAATCGGAGAGCGGGAGCTGCACCTGTCCTTGCGTCTGCTGACGCGCAATCTTGCCCGTGACGGAACGGTCTACCTTGTTGGTGAGCCAATCCTTACATGCCACTGCCTCCAGCTGAAGCACGTTGTCGAGATACTCGTCTATCTTGTCCACACTGTAAGTGGCGTCCTCGTAATGATGCTCCACCGTCACGTCTTTCATTATGGTCTTTGGTGAGTGGCCGAACATCTGCGGCACGTCGAGGTCGAAAGGCTTCACGCCATCGCCCTGCACAAACGAGAAGTGGGCGTCGCCAGTGGTCTGTCCCACCACATAGAACGGCGCGCGCTCGCGCTCGGCTATTTTGCGCACACGCTCCACGTGCTCGTCCTCGATGAGCAAGCCCATGCGCTCTTGGCTCTCGTTGGCTATGATTTCCTTTGCCGACAATGTCTTGTCGCCGATAGGCAGCTTCGTCATGTCTATCTCGCCGCCACAGTCTTCCACAAGCTCTGAGAGACAGTTCAAGTGGCCGGCTGAGCCATGGTCGTGGATTGATGTCACGGGGTTGTTGTCGGCTTCCACGAGAGCGCGCACGAGGTTGTAGGCGCGCTTCTGCATCTCCGGGTTGGCGCGCTGCACGGCGTTGAGCTCCACGGCAGTGCCATAGCGGCCAGTGTCTACCGACGACACCGAGCCACCGCCAAGGCCGATGCGGTAGTTGTCGCCACCCACCACGACGATGTCCTCGCCCTTCTTGGGCTCTTTCTTCAGGCAGTCGCGCTTCTTGCCATAGCCCACGCCACCGGCAAGCATGATGACCTTGTCGTATCCGTAGACCTCGTTGTCGGCCTGCACGTTTTCCTTGGTACTCTCCACGACGGCCGTGTCGCCCGTGTTGGTCTCATACTCAAAAGTGAGCACTGAACCCGTGATAAGCGGCTGGCCAAACTTGTTGCCGAAGTCAGAGGCGCCATTCGATGCCTTGATAAGAATCTCCTCCGGTGTCTGGTAGAGCCATTTGCGTGGTTCTATCTTCTGCTCGAAGTCGCGTGCCGACGTGCCGTCATCGTTCTTCAAGCGTGGGTAAGACGTCATGTAGACGGCGGTGCCGGCGATAGGCCATGAGCCCGTGCCGCCACCCATGCGGTCGCGAATCTCACCGCCCGTGCCCGTGGCAGCTCCATTAAACGGCTCCACGGTGGTCGGGAAGTTGTGTGTCTCCGCCTTCAGCGAGATGACGCTCTCTATGGGCTTCACCTTGAAATAGTCGGATGTGGTCTGATCCTCAGGCGCGAACTGCTCTATCATCGGGCCTTGCGCGAACGCCACGTTGTCGCTGTAGGCTGAGATTATCTTGCCCGGATGCTCCTTCGTGGTCTTCTTGATGAGGGAGAAGAGGCTCGACTCGCGCTCCTCGCCATCGATGATGAACGTTCCGCCGAATATCTTGTGACGGCAGTGCTCCGAGTTGATCTGCGCGAAGCCGAAAATCTCGGAGTCGGTAAGCGGGCGTCCGTTTTCCTTCTCTATCTTGTGAAGATACTCTATCTCTTCCGGACTCAGCGCAAGGCCTTCCTCCTCGTTGTATTTCTCGATGTCCTCCACATGCTTGATGGGCTCGGGCTCATGATTGACAGTGAAGATGGTTTGGTCCAGGCCGTTGTACATGCGCTGCAACATGCGGTCGTGCGTGGCATCCTCGCTCTTCACGGGGAAGTACTCCTCAATACGCGAAATGCCGGTGAGACTCATGTTTTGCGTGATCTCAACGGCATTGGTGCTCCAGGGGGTTATCATCTCGCGACGCGGTCCTACAAAGAAACCGTCGAGCTTCTCTGTTTCCAGCAGTGTAGCGTCACCGTAAAGCCAGCAGAGGGCCTGTTTCTCCTTGTCACTGGGCTGATGGTCTATCTCAGTGGCAATGACATTCTCCTTGGGAGTCTTGAAGAAAAGAATCATAATCTTTAGAGATTTATAAATGTAATATTCTGCTTGCAAAATTAATAATATTTTCGCTAATATCGCGAGCGCGCAACTATTATTTGTTTGGCTTCTGAACGAATAGTACAGTTAAAATATGCTTTCTCGCTGATTTTCCCACACGGAGCACAAGGATTTGAAGCTCGCCAAGCCGTACGGTTGGATGCGCCATGACAGGAATCCAGACCTATATGCAACGGCAATTATTTCAAGAACGGATAAAATGTGGTTAAAAACTGCTTAGACATGAGGCAGGTGGTTAAAGATAGCTAATTATCCGCAACTTTTTTGCCTGTGTGGAGTCTAATAATTAAATTTGATTGCAAAAACATTGAATCATTGGATTATAAGGCTTCGAACAACATTAAACTTTGAATAATATGAGAAAGACTATCTTATTCGCAATGGTTGCCGGCACGCTGCTCGTGACGAGCTGTGCCAGCAAGAAGGATTTGGTCAACTGCCAAAACGAGAACCGCGAGTTGACTAACAATTACCAGGACACCAAGGAGAAGCTGGCCGCTGCCAACGCTCGCGTGGCAAGCCTGGAGGATCAGCTCGCCCAGCAGAAGAAGGACAACGCCGCGTTGCAGAAGAACCTCAGCCAGAGCTTGTCGAACGCGAGTTCCAACAACGTGAACATCTCCAAGCTGGTCGACCAGATAAACGAGTCGAACCAGTATATCCGCCATCTCGTGGAGGTGAAGAGCAAGAGCGACTCGCTCAACATGGTTCTCACCAACAACCTGACGCGCTCGCTGTCCAAGGAGGAGATGAAAGAGGTCGACGTGCAGGTGCTCAAGGGTGTGGTGTATATCTCTTTGGCCGACAACATGCTCTACAAGAGTGGCTCTTACGAGATTAACGACCGCGCCGAGGAGACACTGTCAAAGATCGCGAAGATCATCACCGACTACAAGGACTATGACGTGCTGATTGAGGGCAATACCGACAACGTGCCTGTGAACACTGCCGCGGCAAGCATGAAGAACATCCGCAACAACTGGGACCTCTCCGCGCTTCGCGCAAGTTCGGTTGTGCAGTATCTCATCGACCACTTCAACGTGGCGCCTAAGCGTCTCACCGCCGGCGGACGTGGCGAGTTCAATCCGCTCGCGAGCAACGACACCGCTACAGGCAGGCAGCGCAACCGCCGCACGCAAATCATCATCACGCCGAAGCTCGACCAGTTCATGGACTTGATCGACAAGGCTCCTGAGGACAGCAACAAGTAAACCGCGACCCTATATAACGACAATCGCCACCGCGAGAGGACATGAGCCTTCGCGATGGCGATTGTCGTTTTTTATGTCTACAGGCGCATAAGGGCCTCAGGACTTACCCTGTGCGAATTCTTCTTCATCGGCTTCACCTTGAACTTGTCGAAGCCTTCGCCATACACGCCAATGACATTGGTCTCCGTGACAAACGCCTTGGGGTCTATCTCGTTGATGATGCGGAAGATGGTGCTGCTCTCCTTGCGCTTGGCCATGATGAAGAGCATCTTCACGTCGTGGCCCGTGTAGAAGCCGTGAGCCTCAATCACCGTGGCGCCACGATGGGGATATACGGCTATGCGAGAGGCTATCTCCTTGTACTTGTCGGAAATGATGAAGAACTGCACGCTGCTATGCCTGATATTCACCACTTGGTCTACGCAATAGGCGGAAACAAGCAACACCACGTATCCATAGATTACTTGCTCGAAGTTGTGGAACACCAAATAAGACGACGATATTATCACGATGTCGCACATCATGATGACCCTGCCAAGGGATATGTCGCGATACTTGTGCACTATCGCCGCCACGATGTCGGTACCTCCCGTGGAACCGTTGAACGCGAGACCCATGCCTACGCCACTGCCACAGAAGATGGCTCCTATGAGACTTGCCATGAACGGCTGGTCGGCAAGCAAGTGGAGAGAGCCCGCGTTGCTTCGGGCGAAAGTGGTCAAGGCCGTAAGCACAAGCACGGCATAGACGGTCTTGGCGCAAAACTTCCAACCAAGAATCTTCAACGCCACGAGCAAGAGGGTGGCGTTTATTATGAAATAAGATGTTTGCACGGGAATGTTCATAGCCCAGAAGAGAAGTGACGACACACCTGGCACGCCACTCGCAGTGATGTTGTTGGGCAAGAGAAACACGTTCCAACCGATACAGTACGTCACCATGGCCACGGTTATCATGACGTAGTCGCGCATTTCGGTAATTACTTTAGCACTGATTTTCATTAATTGCTTTTCTATAGGTAAATCATCGGCAAAATTAGTGAAATAAATTATATATAATGTGTGTTTGCCGATAAATTATTTTCATGCCGCACGCCATCGCGGGATGAATGGGCCTGTCGCCATCGCCCCTCAACGACTTATGACCCCGAAAAGGAGCAACGCGTTCAATACGCCGTCATCGTCCACGCTCGTGGTCACATAGTCGGCAACGGCCTTCACCTCATCGCTCGCGTTGCCCATCGCCACGCCAATGCCGGCTTGCTTGATGATAGGCATGTCGTTGCCGCCATCGCCAAACGCCATGGTCTCGTCTATCCGCATGTGCTCGTGCTCTGCCATGGCAAGCAGGGCCTTGCCCTTGTCGGCAGAGACATTGGTGATGTCGGTAAACGACGGATGCCAACGCGAGCTCACGCAGTCGGAGATGCCGTCCATGACATCCTTTTCCTCCTCGGCATTGAAAAACACGCTTATTTGGAGGATAGGCTCTTTCATGACCACCGACATTGGGGCGAAATCGAAATCGAGGTTCAGTCCGACCTTGAACTGCTTGGTCAACTCCTCTGAATCGTTCACCACGCCAATGTGGTCGGTGCCAACGACGACAGCCGCCTTATGGAACTTATTGGCGCCGTCCAGGATTTTCCTCACCGAGGTGGCTGATATCCTGTGACAGTTGAAACGTGTCTGCCCCACCACGCACAACGCTCCCGTGGTCGTGATGTAACCGTCGATGAGGTGCTCTATCTGACCCAGGTTGTTGATGAAAAGCATGGGACGCCCCGTGGATATATAGACCTTCAGGCCGTTGGCCTTAGCCTGTGTCAGGGCGTCAACGGTTGATTGGGGAATCTTGTGCGTATTGAAACTGACGAGCGTGCCGTCTATGTCGAAAAACAAATACTTGACCATAAATAAAACTATCTTGTTATAACCACGTCCTTGACCTTTCCTTCCTGCGTGAGCACCCGCATCTTGTGCGTCATGCCCTTGACGAGCGTGAACCGCTGGAACGCCGCGAAACTGGCGATGGCCTTGCCGTCGATAGAGATGATTATGTCGCCTTGCCTAAGTCCCGCCTCGTAGTCGGCGCTTCCGGGCATTATTATACCCACCGAGGCCCGGCCGTCGTCGGTGGGGACATAGGCCGTGGTGAGGGGCTTGTTGCTCACCTTCACGCTGTCGCCACCCTCATAAGGCTGAAAGCGGATGTAGCGTCGGAAGCCATTGATGATGACAGACCCGTAGCGCAACATGGCTGCGCCAATCTTGCTTGAGCCTTGCGTGGTCACCGCGCTGACATCAAGAAACGAGAAGTCGTCCCATTTCAAGCGGTCGAGCTTCAGAAACGCCACCTCGTCGCCACGTTCCGCACCGATGTTGCCTATGGTGAGCTTGCCTTTGACCCTGGCCTCCACTTGGCTGTTCACGTTCTTGCTCTTGTAGGCATGCTCGTCGAAGCTCTGCTTGTTCATGGTGTAGAGCACATTAGAGCCGGTGTCGAAAAGCGCCTCGTCGTAATGGCGCTTGAACGGGCTCACCATGACATAGGGCACAAACCATTTGAGCTTATAATGAAGGGCGTAACCGGTCTCACCGTCGAAGAAGTCGCGACGGTCGGCAATGACCATGCGCCTGTTGCGAGTGTCTATCTTGCAGCAAAGTCCCTTGTTGAAAAAGTCGAAACCGATGATGCCGTCATAGGCGCGCAACATGGTAGACGGGAACAGCGACGCCACATAACCCGTTATGGTCAGCTTGCCGATAGTGATGGCTGGCAACTGCACGACGCTCACCGTGTCGCTTCTGCCGGCGGCGTCGCGGCTGACCACGCTTCCCAGAGCCCTAAGGCCACTGATGGGAGAACTGGCATAGACCGTGCCTTGGCTTGACCCCGTGTCGAGGCAGAAACGATAGACGCGCCCGCCTGCCGTGGCCTTGACGAATATCTGGTTGTCCACGACCTCTATCGGAATGGTGTCGGCAAAGTTGCGCTGCGAGAACGTGAAGTTGGTGCTGTAACCGCGCGTCTGCGCATTGGCCATCACAGGCAACAGCACGGCAAGCAAACAAACCACCGACCTTTTCATCACCTTGCGCTTTTTCATGAGTTCATTACGTTCCGTCGGACGCCGACGCCTTGTCGGCCCCGGGGCGTCAACGTCCCAACCAAGCTTCCGGGTTCAGCTTGGCACGCTCCTTGCGAAGCTGGAACTGCAATATATGGTCTGGCCCGACGGTGCCAATGACCTGCCTGGTCGAGACCTTCTGGCCCCTGCTCACACTTGCCGAACTCAAGTTGGAATATACCGAGATATACGCTCCGTGGCGCAGCATGACCACCACCGTGCCGGCATAGCTGAGCACGGCGCTCACCTCGCCGTCGTAGATGGCGCGCGCCTTACAGCCGCTGCCGCCCATGATGTTTATGCCCTTGTTGTCGAGCGTCACGCCTTTCAGTCCGGCCACGTGGTATTGCCCGAAATGGCTTACCACGCGGTATCCGCCCGTTATAGGCATCGGCAAGCGTCCCTTGTTTGCCTCGAAGCCATTGTTCATCATCCTGTCCATGGATGAGAATCGCAGTTCTTCCTCTTGGTCTTGCTTGGCCTCGGCAATGTCTTTCTTGGCCCTCTCGGCGTCGGCCGCCTGCTTTCTCTCGGCTGCCTCGCGAGCCGCCTCAGCCTCGCGCGCCGCCTGTTCAGCCGCGGCCTTTCTCGCCGTCGCCGCGGCTTCCAGCTCTTGCGCCTTCCGCTTCTCCTCGGCTGCCGCCGCCTCGCGTGCCTTGCGCGCTGCCTCCTCTGCCGCGCGAGCCTTCCTTGCTGCTTGCTCGGCGGCAAGCTCGCGCTGCCTGGCCTCGGCAATGCGTCGGGCGTTCTCGCGTGCCGCAGCCTCAGCAGCCGCTTTCTTCCTGGCTATCTCAGCTTTTCGACGAGCCTGCGCGGCCGCCAGCGCGGCCGCCTTGCGTCGTGCCTCGGCCTCAGCGCGGGCACGCACGCGGGCCACCTCAATCTCCACCTGACGGTCAATCTCGGCGTTCAGCGCCGCGTCTTTCTTGCGTTGGTCGGCGATGATGCCCTGGATGGTGCTCTGCTGCTTCCGCAGGCCGTTCACTATCTCTTGCTGCTGGTTTTTGTTGGCCTCAAGCTTGGCATGCTCCTGCCGGCCCTTATGGAGCAGATTGCTCTTCTGCCCCTTCACGTTGCGCAGTTGCGCGTGCTTGTCGGAAACCTGCCGGCGTTTTGCCTTCACGGCCTCGCCCTGTGCACGCTGGTAGTTGGCATACTCACGCACGAAACGCAGACGGCGATACATCTGGTAGAGGTTCTTGGCCGAGAAGATGAACATCAGCTTGTCTTGCATGGTGCGATGGCGCGCCATGTAGCGCATGGACTTGATGTATTTGTTCTGCCTGTCTTTCAGCTGGGCCTTCAACGTGTTGAGCTGGGAGTTGAGAATGCCAATGTTGCCATTGATATGGTGTATGTCCTTCTCAATGTCGTCGATGTTGTGCTTGCTCTTGTCTATCTCGCCGTTGATCATCATCAGCTCATTGAGCTTCTTGCTGACGTTCTCGCGGTTTTCCTTCAGGGCTTTCTGCTGTTCCTTGATTTTCCTTTGGATGTCGGCCCTCTGGCTCTGCAGCTTCTTTATCGACGCGTTGGAATATGTCACCGCGGCGCCTTTTTTCGCCTTGGCGTTGCCGGCCTTTGCCTTCTTGGCCGTGCGGTTCACTTGCGCCGTGCGGTTGACCTTTCTTGCCGCCGTCCGCTTCCTTGTCTGGGCGAGGGCTTGCGGCGCCGCCACGACAAAGGCGAGCAATATATAAACGATGTGCCTAAAACAAAAATTCTTCATTTACATGCTGAATAGTTTGGAGAAAATATCGGTTGCCTCTATCTTCTTGTACCTTGACGAGAGCGTGGTCTCCGTGCTCCATTTCGACGATGTTGATATGTCGTCCATGTCCAAGGTCATGGTAATTCTCTGCACCTTCTTCGTTGCCGAGGTCTGGAACGAGAGTTCCTCAAAGGCTGGGAACATCTTTGCCCCGACAGGCTTGAACTTGCCATACTTCATCGTCAGCACCGAGGTGCCATGCTGTGCCGACGCGTATGTGGCTTTCACGTCGCTGATAAGCTCGGTCTGGCGTGAGACGTTCCACACCAGGCTAAGGTTGCCGTTCCTCACGCTGACCGGCACCGTGGTTGCCGAGCCACCCAGCTCAGCCTTGAACTTGGATATGTTCTTCTCTTCAACGTTCTTGCTTCCCGGCAGATACAACTGGTTCCAGAACAAGGCTTGCAGGGCGTTGAAATCGAGGCCGTTAGCCTTCAGGAAGTCTATTTGGCGATAGTCTTCCTTTACATATTGCTTGTGCAACCTGTCGACCACGAGCACGTATTCGGGCGTGAACTCCAACCGGCCCACCTCGGTGTGCAGCACCGGCATGAAGAGCTGTAACCTTATCATCTGGTCCTTGCGCATGTGCAGGCTTCCCGGCACCGACACGTCCTTGCCTCCCATTGAGGCGGTGAAGTCGAGGTCGGCCACTATGTCTTGCGCGTCCACCTTCTTGTCGTTGACCCTTTCCACGAAGGCAAAGGTCGATTGCTGCGTGGCGACCTCTGTTTTCTGGGCCTTTGGCAAATTGGACATTGGCTTGTCGGCGTCTTTCACCACCGCTTTCTTGGCGCCACAGGATGCGAGGAGCAACAAGGCCGAGACGGCTGCCATTACGAGTCTAAAATTCTTCATCACTTCGATTTCTTTCTGTAAAGTCTTATTTTCTTTTCCAACGCCTTGGCGTCGCCACCCTGCTTCACTGCCTTCTCACAGAACGAGGCGGCTGAGCCGTAATCGCCCAAGGCGGCATAGATGTCGGCCGCGTGCTCGTAGAGCGTGTTCGACGAGGTGCTGTCGGAAACGAATTTCAACGTTTGGTCAATGTATATCTTGGCATCGGCATACCGGCCGAGCCTATATAGAATCCAGGCATAAGTGTCAAGGTAAGTGGCGTTCTTGGGCTCCGCGGCTATGACCTTGGCGCTCATCTTCTCGGCCCTGTCGAGGTCAACGCCGTCGACGCTGAGGAAATAGGCGTAGTTGTTGAGCGTCCCGATGTTGCCAGGGTCGTATTGCAAGCAACTGTCGTAAGCGGCATAAGCCTCTTTCTTCAAGTCATTGGCAGAGTAGATCTCGCCCATGATGGAGTATATCTCCGCCACTATCGCCGTATTGCTTTGGTCATTGATAAACGCCGTGCCTTTCCTCAGTGCGTCGAGGGCGCCCTTGTCGTCTTTAAGATAATAGCGGGAAAGGCCGGTGAAGAAATAAAAAGGCAGGAAGTCGGGGTTATAGAGCATGCCGGGCTCGCTGAGCGCGGCTATCTCCTTCCAGTCTTGCGACGCCCACTTGTCTTGTATGAGTTGCACCCTTGCGTCAGCGTTGTCGGGTTGCAACTGAATCAACTGCGCGAGGGCGTTGTCTATGGAGTCTTTCGGGAATTTCCTCAGCGTGTAGTACGCAGCCTTGAGCTGTGCCACCGTCGTGTCTCGCGGCACCACGGCCTGCACCTTCCTGAAGAGCTCCACCACGTTGGTGGAGTCGCCGCCCGTGCTCTCGTTTTGCTGTATGGCGTTGCGCAGGAACTGCACGCGCGTCTCTTGCGGTGTCTCCTTGCCAAAGAGCAAGCGGTTCATCATGTCCTTGGCGAGAGCGTCTTGTCCCGAGCCGTTGTAATAATCGTAGAGGCAGCTCTGCGCCATGGCGTTGTCGGGCTCGCTTTTCAGCACTCCGGAATAGATGTCGTATGCTTCCTGCATGCGCTTGTGCTGCATCAGCCAGTTGCCGAGCATGAGCTTGAAGTTAGGGTCGTTGGGATGCGAGTCGGCCAATGCCTTCAAGGTGTTGTAGGCGCCCTTGGCGTCGCCTTTCATCTCATAGGCGTTCATGCGCATCAACGAGAGCTGGTCGCTCTGGCCGTCCATCTCCTCAAGGCGTCTGATGGCATCCAGCATCTTGTCGTATTTCTTCTGCCGGCCATACAGTCGCACCAATATGGCGACCACGTCGTCGCGGTCGCGATGCGCCTGGTAGAGTCTCTCGTATGTGTCGATGGCCTTGTCGAAATATCCCATGCCGAGGCTCATCTGTGCCAAGCGCTCTTGATAAGTGTCGTTGTCCGGCGCGAGCCTCGCGGCGGTCTCCAAGTGGCTAAACGCGAGGTCGACACTGTCCTTGTCGGCGAAATAATCGGCACGCATGTAATGGGCCACCGCCGAGCGTGGGTTTATGCGCAGGCAAGAGTCGATGAGCATCATCGAGGAGTCGGCGTTGCCTTTCTCTCGTTGGCGCAGGGCCGAGAGGAAACGCTCTCCAAAGAGGCTGTCTTGCTCATAGGTCAGCGTGTCGGCGTTGACCGCCTCCTTGTCTTTGCTTCCAAGCACCGACGACACCGCCGCCACATGGCAAACCACTGCCGCGAAGGCAAGGGCGAGGATATTCAAACCACGTTTTCTCATCATTTCACTCCCGTATGACCGTAACCGCCTTCGCCTCGCTCCGTCTCGTCGAGCACTTCCACCTCTTCCCATGTGGCCGTCTCGTGTCGCGCGATAACCATCTGCGCCACACGCTCGCCGGCGTTGACCACGAAGTCGTCGTTGGAGAGGTTCACGAGCAGCACCTTCAGCTCGCCACGATAATCGGAGTCTATCGTGCCAGGGGTGTTGAGCACGGTGATGCCGTGCTTCAGCGCGAGCCCGCTGCGGGGGCGCACCTGCGCTTCATAGCCTTCGGGCAGCTCTATGCGTATGCCCGTTGGCACGAGGGTCCGCTCCATGGGATGGAGCGTGATGGGCGACTCTATGTTAGCACGGAGATCCATGCCCGCGCTTTGACTTGTGGCATAAGCCGGAAGAGGCTGGCAACCAGTGTTTACAACTTTGATTTTCACCATAATAATGCAAAATTACGCAATTCCGCACATATAATTTAATTTTATTTATTAAAAAGACGAAAAGCCACAAAATAAGCGTAACTTTGCCAAAAAGCATCAAGGGCAAAATGTTAGGAGAGACTTCTATGAACTGGCGACAACTCATAAGCAACAAGCGTTTCGGGCAGGAGGAGCGGCACCCGCTCCGCCACGACGACCGCTCTGAATTCAAGCGCGACGGCGACCGACTCATCTACTCGGCCCCGTTTCGCCGCTTGCAAAACAAGACGCAGGTGTTTCCCTTGCCTGGGAGCATTTTCGTGCACAATCGCCTCACCCACTCCATCGAGGTGTCATCGCTCGGCAAGAGCCTTGGCGACGACGTGGCACGGCGGCTCATCGACAAGCACCCGGAACTGAGGAACACGCTGTTTGAGGAGATTGGCTCCATAGTGCAAACGGCGGGACTGGCCCACGACATGGGCAACCCGCCTTTCGGACACTCTGGCGAGAAGGCCATACAGACGTTCTTCACCGAGGACTGCGGCAAGTTCTTGAAAGATGAGGTGTCGGACGCTTTCTGGGACGACATCACCCATTTCGAGGGCAACGCCAACGCCTTCAGGCTGCTCACCCACCAATTCTTGGGCAGGAGGCCAGGCGGATTCGTGATGACTTACTCCACGCTTGCCGCCGTGGTGAAATACCCGCGCGCGAGCAGTCTGGCCGGCGGGCACGGCAAGTTCGGCTTCTTCGCCTCAGAGGCGGCGGCGTATGAGAAGATAGCCAGCGAGCTGGGCATCAAGCGGCTGTCGGCGACGGGCGAGCCGCTGCTCTATGCCAGGCACCCTTTGGTTTACCTCATGGAGGCCGCCGACGACATCTGCTATGAGATAATGGACATAGAAGACTCCCACAAGTTGCGCATTCTCACCTTCGACGAGACGCGCGACTTGCTTCTCGGCTTCTTCGACGAGAAGGCAAGGAAAGACATTTTGGAAAGGCTTGCCGATGACAGCGTGACCGACGAGAACGAGCAGGTGGTGTATTTCCGCGCCTGCGCCGTGGGCAAGCTGGAACATGAATGCGTGGAGGCGTTCGTGGCCAACGAGGACAAGATATTGGACGGCACGTTCACCGGAAGCCTCATCGACCACATTGCCGAGCCGCAACGCGAGGCTTACCAGCGATGCGTGAAGACATCATACAAGAAGATTTACCATTCCAAGCCCGTCCTCGACATCGAGCTTAGCGGTTACAAGATAATGGAGACGCTCATGCGCACGTTCATCGACGCGGCGGCACATCCCGAGAGGTTCCACTCCAGGCAGCTCATAAACCGCTTCTCGTCACAGTATGACATACACAGCGACAACCTCGAGACCCGCATCATGGCGGTGCTCGACTTCATAAGCGGCATGACCGATGTCTACGCCCTCGACATATACCAGAAAATCAGCGGCATTGCCCTGCCGATAGTATAAGCGCGAGGGGCGAGGTCATTTCTTTGGCATGGGCATCTTCAGCGCCTCGGGGTGCTCTGCCACGAAACTGTTGATGTGGCGGACGCGCTTCTCCTCGAAAATCTCGTCAACGGCAATGAGGATGCCGCTCTCTTCCACCTCGCCAAACTCGTGGTTCACGGCAGTGCCGAAAAACCTCATGGTGGGACTGAGGTTCATGTAAGCGTTGACAAGTGGCGGTATGTTGTAACCCAGCTCGCGCACTTGATGGTTGAGCAGGCGGTAGTCGCGCTTGAAGTCGTCTTCATAGAACAGCTTTTTCAGCTCTTCCTCTGGCGTGTCTATCCTCACCGCGTCCATCGGCACGGCAAGGTGCTCGTTGTCGCCGAAGTGCTTGCGAAGGAAGTAGAGTATCATGTCGCGGCCACGGCGCACGAACGACGGGTACATCGTCATCTTGCCAAGGAAATACTTGCAACGAGGGTTTATCACGGTGAGCGCGCCCAAGCCGTCCCAAAGGTTGTCGAGGGCGAAGATGCTCTTGGTGTTCTTCCTCACGTTCTGGTAATCGAGCGACACGAACGAGCGGCCAAGCTCCACGGTGTAAGGAGCGTAGTCTTTCATGAACTCGTCGGAGAAACGATACATGTGGCTCATGGCGAGATTGGGCTGGCCGTCGGCCTTCAACTGCCAATCCTCGCCGAAGAGATAGCGGTAGCCACCTATGATTTCCTCGGCCTCCGGATTCCACACGATGAGTTGCTTGCAACCGTTGGGCATGGTGTCGAACTCGTCGATGTCCATGCTTTTCCCCGTGCCGCCACCAGCCGTGCGAAAGGCTATCTCGCGAAGGCGGCCAACCTCCCGCATGACGTGCGGAGCCTCGGAAGCATGGAAAACGTAAATCTCGTTGTGGCTCTTGTTCGTCATGCGAAGGCGACGTTCCGGAGTCAGCTCACTTTTCAATATTTCCTTACTGATGGGTTGGATAATCTCTTCTTCCATAGTTGATTATATTGTTTTCGGCTACTCAGCCGTAAGCCCTGCCGGGCCTGCTTGTTGATACACTTTGTCTTCCACCCAGACAGCCCACTCCTTGGGCTTGCGGCTCTTGTCGAAGGTCTGCCAGGGTATGGGTTTACCTATCACCACGCGGAATGGCTTGTGACAGTTGCGGTACATCTCGTCGACGAGGAAAAGCATGGCTATGTTGACCTTTATGCCCAGTCGCTTCTGCCAACGGGCTATGCGATAGAAACGCGAGGAGTTGCGCCCACTGAAATAGATTGGCACCACGTCGCGGTGATACTGTATGCTTTTCGACACGAAGGTCTTTTTCCAAGGTATGTCGTGGACGTGGCCGTCGATAATGCGCGAATTGAGACCGGCGGGGAACATGATGATGTGGTTGTCGCTGTTGAAGGCCGACTCCACGGCGTCGGCAAAGCTCGCCCCGTTGCGGCCGGTCTTGTTGATTCCGACGCACACAGGGCGCAAGCCCGGAAGGAACATCAACAAGTCGTTGACAAGATAGCGGAACTTGCCGTCGTAGTGACGGCCGATGATAGAGCCCAGGCAAACGCCGTCTTGACCGCCAAGCGGATGGTTGCTAACGAAAATATAGCGTTTGCCGTCGTCCTTGTCGGGAAGGTTCTCCTTGCCTTCTATGGTGAGCCGCATGTCAAGGTACTTGACGCATTCCTCAAGCCACTCGGTGCCTTCCTGCCCACGATGCTCGTCAAGAAAAGCGTTGACCTCGTCCTCATGGATGAGACGACGAAGCCATGCCACGAGAAAGCGTGGCACGTATCGAGCCTTATTGCCCATCTTGCTGCGCAATATCCCCTCTAAATCGATTGTCTTTACTGTGCTTTTCTCTGTCATAACAAAACTACGTTGCAAAAATACCAATTATTTTTTATATCTTTTCATTTCATCCGTAAAAATGTGAAAAATATTTCGGGGACACTCCGGCAATGGCCCAAGGGCTTTTGTTTCCCTGTTCGTCCACGTTGGTTGCGCATTGGCACAGGGCCCGCCCCCGCAAAGCACATGACGCGTATCAAAATATTTTACAAACGGTCGTCTGAGAATCGATTTTTTTCAATCGAGGTGCCGCTTGGTCGAAAATGACGCGATTACGAGCCATTTCGATAAACGGTTGACTACCAGACAATTATGTTTTTGGCGGTTTTTCGGCGTCACAAATTCGCTGAAATGGCGTCGCCGTTACGGTGCAATCGCATCGCCGTTACGGTGTAATCGCGTTGCCGTTACGGTGCAATCGCGACGCCGTTACGGTGCAATCGCGACGCGATTACAGTGTAACGGCAAAAATTTTTGGCCGAAAACCGACCGACGGCATTGCCGAAGGGCTGAAGGCTACCCTTTTTCCGCTCTATTTGCCCCTGTTTCCAAGTGTTAAATTTCGGCAATAATATTTTACATTTTTACGTTAGCACATGGTGCCTGTCACGGACAAGCACAAGGCCGAGGCCACGGGCGCGGTGCGACTCTTTTGCCACGCCAAAGGCGTTTTAGCGGACGGCAATGAAAAAAAGTGGGGAAAAGTGGCGCGAAGTGGGGGAAAATTAGTAACTTTGAAGTCCAAATACACATAATATATGTGCGCATGCGTTTTTTAGGCAACATAGAGGCAAAAACAGACACTAAAGGCCGGGCCTTTCTCCCGGCCCAGTTTCGCAAGGTGCTGGCGGCATCTGGCGAGAGCACGCTCGTGCTTCGCAAGGACGTGTTCGAGAGCCTGTTGGTGCTTTACCCCGTGAGCGCATGGGACGAACTGGTTGACACCATGCGGCGCAAGCTGTCGAGGTGGGATCGCCGTCAGCAGATGGCATACCGCACCTTCGTCAGCAACGTCGCGGAACTGACAATAGACGCGAGTGGCAGGATTCTCATACCGCGAGGATTCCTCGACATGGCCGGCATAAGCCAGTCGATACGGTTCGTGGGAATGGGCGACACCATAGAGATATGGCCTGCCGACAACATGGAGACAATGAACAAGGAAGACTTCAGCAGCGTGCTGGAAGAAGCAATGAAAGAAGAGGAACAATGACCGACAACAACATGGTATATCATATCCCCGTCTTGCTCAAGGAGAGCGTCGACGGCCTCGACATCAATCCCGATGGCGTGTATGTAGACGTGACCTTCGGTGGCGGAGGGCACTCTCGCGAGATTCTCAGCCGGCTTGGCGACAATGGACACTTGTTCAGCTTCGACCAAGATGCCGACGCTGAGAACAACATCGTGGACGATCCAAGGTTCACGTTCGTGCATTCCAACTTCCGGTGGCTGAGCAACTGGATGCGCTATTACGACATTGAGCACATCGACGGCCTCCTCGCCGACCTCGGCGTGTCGAGCCACCACTTCGACGATGCCGAGCGTGGCTTCTCGTTCAGGTATGACGCGCCTCTCGACATGCGCATGAACCGCGAGGGCGGGAAGACCGCCGCCGACATAGTGAACGATGACACCGAGGAGCACCTGGCCGACATATTCTACCTGTACGGAGAGTTGCGCCGGTCACGGCAGATTGCAGCCGCCATAGTGAAGGCGCGACAGCGCAAGCCCATACTCACGACACAAGACTTCCTGCAGGTGGTGGGCCCTCTCTTCCGCCGCGAGAAAGAGAAGAAGGACATGGCCCGGCTCTTCCAGGCCCTGCGCATAGAGGTGAACCACGAGATGCAGGCTCTGAGTGAGATGCTCACCTCTGCCACGCGGCTGCTCGCCAAGGGTGGAAGGCTAAGCGTCATCACCTACCACTCGCTTGAGGACCGCATGGTGAAAAACATCATGAAGAGCGGCAACGTGAACGGAAAGGTCGAGGAAGACCCGGTGTACGGAAGGAAGGCGAGCCCTTACAACCTGGTGAACAACAAGGTGATTGTGCCCTCCGACGAGGAAGTGGAAAGAAACCCACGCAGCCGAAGCGCGAAGCTCAGAATCGCGGAAAAGAAGGAAGAATGAGGAGTGAAGAGGAGGAAAGAACATGAAAGAAGATTCGACAAACAACAACAATAAAAACGAGGAAACGGCAAAGCCCGTCAACGACAATGCCAACGAAGCAGGAATGTCGCTTTCGAAGGTCATAGAAGAGCAAGCCACGGAAGGCGAGGCTCCTCTGTCGAGGACTTTCTCGCTGAGAAAGATCCTTGGCGGCGACATACTGAACACGTCGTTCATGCGCCAGCAAGTGCTGCTGTTCTTGCTCATATCACTGTTCATGGTGATATACATAGCCAACAGGTACTCTTGCCAACAAGACATAATAGAAATAGACGCGCTTCAAAAGGAACTGAAAGACGCTAAGTACAAGGCACTGTCAAGCGACAGCAAACTGACGGAGGAAAGCCGGCAAAGCAATGTCTTGGAAATGCTGAAGAACAACAAGGACAGCACGCTGAAGATGCCAACGCAGCCGCCTTACATCATAACGGTACCCGACAAATGAGCAAGTTCAACTACCATAAGATAATGCCACGCTTCAACTTTCTCGCATTTGTACTGACTGTTGGAGCGATTGCGGTACTCGGACAAGCCACCTACATCATGACGGCGAAGAAGACATACTGGATGAAGGTGGCGAGCCGCGTGCGACAAGACAGCGTGAGGACGCAACCCATACGCGGCAACATACTATCCTGCGACGGACAACTCCTCGCCTCGTCGCTGCCGGAGTTCAAGATTTACATGGACTTCCAGCAACTGCACGTGGCCAAGCAGGGCGACTCGCTGTGGCACGTCAAGCTCGACAGCATTTGCCAGGGTCTGCACCGCATCTTCCCCGAACAGAGCGCGCGGAAGTTCAAGGCGCATCTCATGGAAGGCTACAACAAGCGCCGACAGTCGGGACCGCACAAGGGAGAGAGGGTGCGCAACTGGGTAATCTGGCCCAAGCGCATCGACTACAACACTTACAGCCAAGTACGCGACCTGCCACTGTTCCGCCTGGGCAACAACAAGAGCGGATTCCACTTCGACGAGCTCAACGCCCGTGAGAACCCCTACGGCTCGCTCGCCAAGCGAACCATCGGCGACGTGTTGCTCACCGACGAGGGCGGACGCTCGGCACGCTACGGACTGGAGCTGAGCTACGACTCGCTGCTGAAAGGGGCCTATGGCACCGTGAGCAGGCAGAAGGTGCTCGGGAAATACCTCAGCATAACCAACCGCGCGCCAATAAACGGCTGCGACATCATGACGACAATAGACGTGGGCATGCAAGACCTCGCCGAGAGGGCTCTCGTGAACAAGCTCGAGGAGATTCAAGGAAGCGTCGGCGTGGCGATAGTGATGGAAGTGGCGACGGGCGACATAAAGGCCATCGTCAACATGGAGAAATGCGACGACGGCAAGTTTCGCGAGATACAGAGCCACGCCGTCAGCGACTTGATGGAACCCGGATCGGTGTTCAAGACCGCGTCGGTGATGACGGCCCTCGAGGACGGAGTGTGCGACACCACATTCAAGATACCCACCGGCAACGGCATTTGGCACATCTACGGACGCGACATGAAAGACAGCCACTGGAAGAGCGGAGGATATGGCACCATATCCTTGGGTCGAGCCATGGAACTGAGCTCCAACATCGGCGTGAGCTATGTCATAGACAAGTATTACCACAACGACCCGGAGAAATTCGTGAGAGGCATATACCGCACGGGCATAAACGGGGCCGGCGTGAAGATACCTATCGTGGGTCACGCCATGCCGGTGATAAGGATGCCGAAGAAAAACAAGCGCGGCGAATGGATAAACTGGAGCAACACGGCCCTGCCCTGGATGAGCATCGGCTACGAGACCCTGATACCGCCAATCTACACGCTCACCTTCTACAACGCCATTGCCAACAACGGCAGGATGATGCAGCCAAGGTTCGTGAAAAGCGCCATAAAGGACGGCGACACCATAGCCACGTTCCCGCCACAGGTGGTGAGCGGCAAGGAGCACATAGCCTCTGACAGGACCCTGCGCATAATGCAAGACCTGCTGCACAGGGTGGTGCTCAACGGAACTGGAAAGAAGGCCTTCAGCCCCAACTACTGGGTCTGCGGCAAGACGGGCACCGCCATGATAGCCAGCAACGGCAACTACCGCGGCACGGCCCACAGCCTGCTGTCGTTCGCCGGATGGTTCGGCCAGAAAGACAGGCCATATTACAGCTGCATAGTGTGCATACAAAAATACGGACTGCCTGCCTATGGATGGATGAGCAGCGAGGTGTTCAAGGATATCGCCGACGGCATAATGGCGAAATACGTCAGATACAACGTCAGCGACGCCAGGGATGCCGACTCGCGCATGATACCGGACGTGAAAGCCGGAAACATACTCTCCGCCGACTTCGTGCTCTCCTCGCTTGGCATATCGACATTCTCCAACTACCCGTTCAAGGTAAACGAGACGCAACCCGTGTGGGGCGTGGCGGAACGAAGACGGGGCAGCGTGAAGCTGACAGAGGAGAAGGCAAGCCGCACCAACGTCATGCCCGACGTGCGTGGCATGGGAGCGCGCGACGCCGTGTTCCTCGCCGAGTCGAGCGGCGTGAAATGCACGATAAAGGGTCGAGGCAAAGTGAGCGAGCAAAGCATTGAGCCAGGAAAGAAAGTGAGGAGGGGGCAGAAATGCGTGCTCACGCTTCAATGAGACACTTAACACAAACAGATAATAAACAAAGACACATAGAACTATGAAACTGCAGGAACTTTTAAAGAACATCAAGCCGCTCCGCGTTGAGGGTAGCACGGATGTGGAAATCACGGGGGTAAACATCGACTCGCGCAAGATCAAGGATGGACACCTTTTCGTGGCCATGAAAGGCACGCAGACTGACGGGCACAAGTTCATACCCAAGGCGCTGGAGCTTGGAGCCAAGGCCGTGTTGTGCGAGGACATGCCAGAGCAGCTCGCCGACGGTGTGACCTACGTTCAAGTGGAAAGCACGGAAGACGCGGTGGGCAAAGTGGCAACGCTTTTCCATGGCGACCCGTCGAAGCACCTGACGCTCGTGGGCGTGACAGGAACAAACGGCAAGACCACAATCGCCACATTATTATATAATATGTTCCGTGAGTTCGGCTACCGTTGTGGCCTCCTGTCCACCGTGTGCAACTATATCGACGGCAAGCCAATACCAGCCGACCACACCACACCTGACCCAATAGAGCTGAACGAGCTCTTGGGCGAGATGGTAAAGGCCGGATGCCAATACGCCTTCATGGAGTGCTCGTCGCACGCCATACACCAGAAACGCATTGGCGGACTGAAATTCGCCGGAGGCATATTCACCAACCTCACGCGCGACCACCTCGACTATCACAAGACCTTCGAGAACTATCGCAACGCCAAAAAGGCATTCTTCGACGGACTGCCCAAGTCGGCTTTCGCCATCACCAACGCCGACGACAAGAACGGCATGATAATGGTGCAGAACACCAAGGCCACCGTAAAGACCTACTCGATACGCCAGATGGCAGACTTCCGCGCCCACATCATAGAGATGCACTTCGCCGGAATGTATCTTGAGGTAGACGGCCATGAGGTCGGCGTGCAATTCATCGGCAAGTTCAACGTTTCAAACCTCCTCGCCGTCTACGCCGCGGCTCGCATGCTGGGCAAGGAGCCGGAGGAGATTCTCGTGGCGCTGAGCACGCTGCACAGCGTCAGCGGCCGACTGGAGCCAATAGCCTCGCCCGCGGGTTTCACAGCAATCGTGGATTACGCCCACACGCCCGACGCCCTTGAGAACGTGCTCAACGCCATACACGAGGTGCTGAACGGCAAGGGACACGTCATCACGGTGTGCGGAGCCGGAGGCAACCGTGACCACGGCAAACGACCACTCATGGCGCAAGAGGCGGTGAAGCAGAGCGACAAGGTAATCATAACGAGCGACAACCCAAGGTTCGAGGAGCCACAGGCCATCATAGACGACATGGTAGCAGGGCTCGACAAGGAACAGATGAAGAAGGTGATTACCATCGTGGACCGAAAGGAAGCCATAAAGACGGCGTGCATGATGGCACAAAAAGGCGACGTGGTGCTCGTGGCAGGAAAGGGCCACGAAAACTACCAAGAGATAAAGGGCGTGAAGCATCATTTCGACGACAAGGAAGTGCTGCACGACATATTCAACAACTAAGGAAAAGCAACAAACAAGAACAGGCCATATAGCCATGACATGCCGTATGGCCTACAATCACTGATTACAGAAGAAGAAATGCTGTACTATCTTTTTCGATTCCTTGAGCAGTTTGGCATATCAGGCTCGGGAATGTGGGGTTACATCTCGTTCAGGGCGCTCTTGGCACTCATCCTCTCGCTCGTCATCTCGGCATGGTTTGGCGAGAAGTTCATAAAGTTTCTCAAGAGGAAACAAATCACGGAGACACAACGCGACGCGAAGATTGACCCTTATGGTGTGAAGAAAGTCGGTGTGCCATCCATGGGTGGTGTCATCATCATCGTGTCAATCCTCATACCCGTGCTCCTGCTCGGACGACTGAGGAACATATACCTCATCTTGATGATCGTAACCACGGTCTGGCTCGGATTTCTCGGCGGGCTCGACGACTTCATCAAGATTTTCCGCCGCAACAAGGAAGGACTGAAAGGCAAATACAAGATAATAGGCCAAGTGTCTATCGGCCTCATCGTGGGCTTGACACTATGGATGTCGCCCGACGTGAAGATGAACGAGAACCTCACCGTGAGTCGGCAATACGGCCAGGAAGTAGTGGTGAAACACCGCGCCGTGGCCCACAAGTCGCTGAAGACAACCATACCGTTCGTGAAAGGCCACAACCTCGACTACTCGAAGATAATGTCGTTTTGCGGCAAGTACAAGACGGCAGCCGGCTGGATATTGTTCGTGGTGATGACCATCCTCGTGGTGACGGCCGTGAGCAACGGCGCCAACCTCAACGACGGCATGGATGGCATGTGCGCGGGCAACTCGGCCATAATAGGCGTGGCGCTTGGCATACTGGCCTACGTGAGCTCGCACATGCAATTCGCAGCCTACCTTAACATAATGTACATCCCCGGCTCACAAGAGCTCGTGGTGTTCCTGTGCGCGTTCATAGGCGCGCTGATAGGTTTCCTGTGGTACAACGCCTATCCGGCGCAAGTGTTCATGGGCGACACCGGCAGCCTCACCATAGGCGGCATCATTGGCGTTTGCGCCATAATAATCCACAAGGAGCTGCTGCTGCCCATACTGTGTGGCATATTCTTTGTAGAAAGCCTGTCGGTGATAGTGCAGGTGTGGTATTACAAGTTGGGAAAGAGGCGTGGCATAAAGCAGCGCATATTCAAGCGCACGCCAATACACGACAATTTCCGCGTGACACCCGAACAGCTCGACCCAGAGTGCAAATACCTCATCAAGAGCCCACGCTCGGCAAAGCACGAGGCCAAGATAACGATAAGGTTCTGGATTGTGACCATCATTCTCGCGGCGTTGACCATCATCACGCTGAAGATAAGATAAGCCAGGAATGGCAACACATTTTTATATTATATAGACTAACAAGACTTTAATCCGTCAAGGAAATGAAACGCATAGTAGTATTAGGTGCAGGCGAGAGCGGCGCGGGAGCCGCCGTGCTGGCGAAAAAGGAAGGCTTCGACGTGTTTGTCTCTGACATGTCGAAGATAAAGGACAAGTACAAGAAGATGCTCGACGACCACGGGATAGAATGGGAAGAAGGGCATCACACGGAGGAGAAAATCCTCAACGCCGACGAGATAATAAAGAGCCCGGGCATACCGAAAGAAGCCCCGATGATACAGAAGCTAATGAAGCAGGGCACGCACATCATCAGCGAGATAGAGTTTGCCGGACGCTACACACACTCGAAGATGATTTGCATAACGGGCTCAAACGGCAAGACCACGACGACATCGCTCATATACCACATCTTCAAGAAGGCGGGCTACGACGCCGGACTGGCCGGGAACATAGGGCGAAGCCTCGCGCTGCAAGTGGCGGAAGACCCACACGACTACTACGTCATAGAGCTGAGCTCGTTCCAGCTCGACAACATGTACAACTTCCACGCCAACATCGCCATCCTGCTCAACATAACGCCTGACCATCTCGACAGGTACGACTTCAAGTTTGAGAACTACGCCGACGCCAAGATGCGAATCACGCAGAACCAGACGCAAGACGACAGCTTCATATTCTGGAACGACGACCCCGTCATCAAGAAAGAAATGGAGAAGTTTGACATCCACGCCGTGAAATGCCCATTCTCTGAGATAAAGGAGGAAGCGGCCGTGGCATACACGGAGGAGGGCGAATACAAGATTGAATACCCCACCCCGTTCAACATGGAGCAGGAAGAGCTCTCGCTCACTGGCAAGCATAACCTATACAACAGCCTCGCAGCTGGCCTCGCAGCCAACATAAGCGGCATAAAGAAAGACGTGATTCGCAAGAGCCTCAGCGACTTCCCCGGCGTGGAGCACCGCCTGGAGAAGGTGTGCAAGGTGGGTGGAGTGCAATATGTCAACGACTCAAAGGCAACCAACGTGGACGCTTGCTGGTACGCGCTGGAAAGCATGCGCACGCCAACCGTCCTCATCCTGGGAGGCAAGGACAAAGGCAACGATTATCACCACATCTTCGACCTGGTGAAGAAGAAGTGTGTCGGGCTGGTATACCTTGGCGCCGACAACACCAAGCTGCACCAGAACTTCGACGCGTTCGGCATCCCCGTGCGCGACACACACAGCATGGCCGACTGCGTGAAGGCTTGCTACGAGATGGCAAAGCCGGGCGACACCGTGCTGCTGTCGCCGTGCTGCGCCTCGTTCGACCTGTTCAAGAACATGGAAGACAGGGGAGAGCAGTTCAAGACATTAGTGAGGAACCTTTAAATAGATGTTTGTAAAACAGAAATGAGCAAGCGTGTAAGTGGCATATTCAAAGGCGACAAGGTCATCTGGATGGTGTTCTTCTTCCTTTGCATCATCAGCGCGATAGAGGTGTTTTCAGCCCTGTCGTCGCTGACGTTCAAGACAGGAGACTACGTCAGCCCAATGATCAAGCACATAGGTCTACTGCTGCTGGGTGTATTCTTCATGATTGTCACCTTGAACATACCATGCCGTTACTTCAAGTTGGCGACACCATTTCTTATCATAGGCTGCTTTATCGCATTGGTATGGGTCCACTTCTTTGGCCAAAGCATCAATGGAGCCGGGCGATGGATGTCTATCTTGGGAATAAAGTTCCAGCCATCAGAGATAGCCAAAGGCACAATGATGCTCGCCACGGCGCAGATACTCAGTGCCATGCAAACCGACCATGGAGCCGACAGGCACGCCTTCTTCTACATATTGACCATTTGGGCAATATTAGTTCCATTGATATTCCTCGAGAACTTGTCGACGGCGGTATTGCTCAGCATGACGGTTTTCTTCATGATGATCATAGGCCGTGTGCCGGCGAAACAGCTTCTGCGCACCGTCGGCTTCATAGCCGTAGTAATCGCCATAAGCATATCGCTGGTTTTCGCGATAGGCGACGACAGAAACGCGGACAATGGCAACAAGGCTTACACCGAGATGGTGGCGCGAAACGGCAAGGTCGTAGAGAAAAAGCAACAAAAAAGCATGTTTCCTCGCGCGGACACTTGGAAGGCAAGAATAAAGAAGTTTGGCAACAACGAATACGTACCGCCTGAGAAAGTGGATCTTGACAAGGACGCCCAAACATCATACGCCAACATTGCCATAGCCTCGAGCAACTTCATTGGCAAAGGCCCTGGCAACAGCGAGGAGCGCGACTTCCTGCCACAGGCTTACTCCGATTACATATATGCCATCATAATAGAGGAGACTGGGTTGTTCGGCGCGTTTTTCGTGGCGATGCTTTACGTGATACTTCTCTATCGCGTGGGTATCATAGCCAACCGATGCGAGAACAACTTCCCGGCGTTTCTCGTTATGGGGTTAGGGCTTATGATAGTCATACAAGCGTTGTTCAACATGTGCGTGGCAGTGGGGCTCGTGCCAGTGACGGGGCAACCTCTGCCACTGATAAGCAGGGGAGGAACGTCAACGGTAATCAACTGCGTATACATAGGAATGATACTCAGCGTGAGCCGCACAGCAAAGAAAAACAAGGTCGGTGCCGCGAAGAACACCATGGCAGCGGCAACGACTCCACAAACGGCAGACCAAACGGCAGACAATATAGAGCGGAAATAATTTAGGCGAATAATAGTCACGAAAAGAAAAAAAATGATTACTTTTGCCAAAAATGTACTAAAATGGAAAAAGAGCTAAGAGTTATCGTCAGCGGAGGAGGAACAGGCGGACACATATTCCCGGCCATCAGCATTGCCAACGCCATCAAGGCAAAGCATCCTGAGGCGAAGATTCTGTTTATAGGTGCCTTAGGACGCATGGAGATGCAACGCGTGCCACAGGCGGGCTACGAGATAAAGGGCTTGCCCGTGAAAGGCTTGGTTCGCCCCATCTACTCGCTGAAGAACATCGTTGTTGGCATCGACTTCCTCTGGAGCAAGTTCATGGCGAAACGCATCGTGCGCAAGTTCAAGCCCGACGTGGCCGTAGGAGTGGGAGGATATGCCAGCGCCGCCGCGCTCGACGCCGCCCACGCGTTAGGGGTGCCGTGCCTCATTCAAGAGCAAAACTCCTATGCAGGCAAGACCAACAAAATGCTCGCCAGCGGAGCGAAGAAGATTTGCGTGGCATACAATGGCATGGAAAGGTTCTTCCCTGCCGACAAGATAATAATGACCGGCAACCCCGTTAGGCAAAACGTGGTCAACGACAGCATCTCGAAGGAAGAGGCAAGAAAGAAATTCGGCCTTGACCCCGACAAGAAGACCATCTTGCTCGTTGGCGGAAGCCTTGGCGCAAGAACCATCAACGACAGCATGAGGCTTCACCTAAAAGAAGTGAAAGACGCCAACGTACAGTTTATCTGGCAGACGGGCAAATACTATAACGCCGAGATGAACAAGGCGGTAAGCGATTTCGGCGAGATACCAAACCTCAAGGTTCTCGACTTCATCACCGACATGGGCGCGGCCTACAACGCTGCCGACCTCGTGATAAGCCGTGCCGGCGCAAGCTCCATAAGCGAGTTCTGCCTCATAGGAAAGCCCGTGATACTCGTGCCAAGCCCCAACGTGGCCGAAGACCACCAGACGAAGAACGCCATGGCACTCGTCAACAAGGACGCGGCCGTATACGTGAAAGACTCTGAAGCACCGGAAATGCTGCTCAAGAGAGCATTGGAAATAGTAAACGACAACGCCAAGCTGGAGTCGCTCAGCACAAATATCAAGAAGCTTGGGTTGCCAAACTCGGCGGATGTCATAGCCGACGAGGTGCTTAAGCTCGTACGTTAATCAACAAACAGAACAAGACATTTACAATATATCATTGAAATGGAACTGAAAGATATCAAGTCGGTCTATTTTGTCGGTGCAGGCGGCATCGGCATGAGCGCAATAGCAAGATATTTCATACATCGTGGCGCGGTTGTAGCAGGTTACGACCGCACGCCGTCTAACCTGACAAAGCAATTGGAGAAAGAGGGCATGCTCATCCATTACGACGAGAATGTCAACGAGATTCCGCACGCATGCAAGGACAAGGCTTCTTGCCTTGTGGTTTACACACCGGCCATACCTGCCGCACACAAGGAACTAACCTGGTTTCGCGACAACGGCTTTGAGGTGCAGAAGCGCGCGCAAGTGCTCGGCATACTCACACGCACGCATAAAGGACTATGCGTGGCCGGCACGCACGGAAAGACAACGACATCGACCATGTGCGCACACATCATGCATCAAAGCCACGTCGACTGCAACGCCTTCCTTGGAGGCATCTCAAAGAACTACGGCACCAACTACATTCTTTCAGACACAAGCGATTACGTGGTGATAGAGGCCGACGAGTTTGACCGCTCGTTCCACTGGCTTCGCCCATGGATGACCGTCATCACGGCCACAGACCCAGACCACCTCGACATTTATGGCACCAAAGAAGCTTACCTTGAGAGCTTCAGGCACTACACGGAGCTCATACAGCCAGAGGGCGCGCTCATCATACACACAGACCTTGAGATGAAGCCTAACGTGAGTGAAAGCGTAAAGACTTACACTTACAGCCGCGACAAAGGTGACTTCCACGCTGAGAACATCAAGATAGAGAACGGAGAGATAACATTCGACTTCATCTCGCCCAAAGGCAACATCACGGGCGTGAAGCTCGGCCAGCCCATCCCCATCAACATCGAGAACGGCGTGGCTGCAATGGCGTTGGCGCAGCTCAACGGTTGCACAGCGGATGAGATACATTACGGCATGGAGACATATCACGGGGTGGAACGCCGCTTCGACTTCAAGATTCGCGACAACCGTCACGTGCTCCTCTCCGACTATGGCCACCATCCCAAGGAGATACTGCAATGCGCCAAGAGCCTGCGCGAGCTCTACCCGACCCGCAAGCTCACGGCCATCTTCCAGCCGCACCTTTACACTCGCACACGCGACTTCTACAAGGACTTCGCCGACTCGCTAAGCCATTTCGACGAAGTGATACTCACGGAGATTTACCCAGCCCGCGAGCAGCCAATACCAGGCGTTACATCAAAGCTCATCTACGACAACCTCAAGCCAAGCGTGGAGAAAAGCATCATCAACAAGGCCGACGTGCTGAACCTCGTCAAGAGCCGCGACTTTGATGTCCTCGTGACACTGGGGGCCGGAGACCTCGACAACATGGTGCCAGAGATGGAGAAAATAATAAAGGAGAAATAAACGAGAACAACCATTACACCCGATGCGCGTAAACTGGAAAAAGATATTGCTTGTGGGCAGCGATGTGGTCTTAGGCACCTATATCGTTGTCGCCATGACTGCTTTCAATAAGCCCGACGGCGAGGATATTACCTGCAAGCAAGTGGACATCAACATCCAGGACGAGGCCGTCAACGGGTTCATCTCTCCGAAAGAAATCAAAAACAGGCTCATGAAGAATGACCTATACCCCCTGAAGAAGTCGTTCAAGGAGATAGACACCAGAGAGATAGAAGGGAAGCTCCGCCAAAGTCCGTTCATCAAGAACGTGCAATGCTATAAGACACAGGACGGGCACGTGTGGATAACTCTCACACAACGCATGCCCACACTGCACATAATGGCCAACAATGGCGACGACTATTACCTCGACGACGACCACCGCATCATGCCCAACTCCCACTACACAAGCAACCTCATCATTGCTTCGGGACATATAGACAGATGGTTCGCACGCAACTACATCTCGTTCCTTGCCGACGCTATCATGGCTAACGAGTTTTGGCAGAATCAAGTGGAGCAGATAAACGTGCTCCCCGATGGCGGCGTAGAACTCATCCCGCGAGTGGGCGACAACATCATCTATTTGGGCCAGCTGCCTCAGACAAAACTGATTGCGCAAAGGAAGCAGCTCGTGACCGACTTCGCCAACCATAAAATGGATGAGCTGGAGAAGTTCTACAAATATGGCCTGTCACAAGCAGGATGGAACAAGTATTCCTACATAAACGTGGAATTTGACAACCAGATTATTTGCAAGAAAAAGAGAAAAGAATAAAGTAGACATATCCCAATGGCAGAATTTATAGTAGCAATAGAGTTAGGATCGTCAAAGATCACTGGCATAGCTGGCAGGAAGAATACAGACGGCAGTATCAGCGTTCTTGCCATAGCCCAGGAGAACGGCGAGACGTGTATACGCAATGGCGTGGTACGCAACATAGAGAAAACAGTGCAAGCCCTTTCCAACATCATCAAGAAGTTGGAAGCGACGCTCAAGACACGCATCACGCACGTCTATGTCGGCTTTGGCGGACAGTCCATCATAGGCGTGAAAAACACCAATGTCAGGGAGCTGTCCACTGAAAGCGAAGTGACACAAGACATGATCAACGAGCTCATGGACGCCAACAGGAGCATGCAATATCCCGACCAGCAAATTCTTGACGCCGTGACATTGGAATACAAGGTCGACAACCAGTACCAAGCCGAGCCGCCCGTTGGCGTGCCTTGCAAACGACTGGAAGGCAACTTCCTTAACATTCTATGCCGCAGGGAGTTCTACAGGAGGTTAAAGAAATGTTTCGACCAAGCCAACATCAGCATACTCGACATGTACATATCTCCTCTTGCCCTTGCCGACAGCGTCCTGACCGACTCTGAGAAAAGGGGAGGTTGCGCTCTCGTCGACTTGGGCGCAGACACTACCACCGTAAGCATCTTCCACCGCAATATCCTCAGAAAGCTATCCGTGATACCATTGGGAAGCGCCAACATTACGAAAGACATCGCCTCGCTGCAGATAGAAGACGGAGACGCGGAAAGGTTAAAACTCAAATATGCCAGCGCGTTTACCGACGGCAACGACATCGACCAAGCCCGCCACTATGCCATCGACTCCGACAGGTTCATTGAGATGAGCAAATTCGTGGACATAGTAGAGGCTCGCACAAGGGAAATAATAGAGAACGTGAAGAGTCTCATCCCCGACGAATACTCTGAAAAACTCTTGGGTGGCATCATCTTGACAGGTGGCGGCAGCAACATGAACAACATAGAACGGGCTTTCAGGCTCTATACTCACATAGAGAAGATAAGAACCGCCAAATTTGTCAACGACACAATAAAGTCGACCAACCCCTTGGTCAACGCCAAGGACGGAAGGTTATGCACCGTGCTCGCCATATTGGCCAAAGGCGACCAGAACTGTGCGGGCAGTGACATTGCAAGCAGCTTGTTTGAAGGCATACAGACAACTCAGCAAGGCCAAGCCACACCAACAGCACAGGCCACGAGCGCAAAGGCCACCAATGGCAGGATAATTGACGACGCTGCCAAAGAGAAGACGCAAGACAACGCAAAAGCCGATGACAACGGAAGGGTGAAAGTCGAATCCAGCACTCGAAACGAGCAAAACGACAAGCCCAAACAGCCACACAAGCTCTTGAACAAGTTTAAAGTGCTGTTCAGGAAGATCACTTCTCCAGATGAAGAATAAAAACATAAAATCATAGACTGAAAGGGAACATGGCAGACAACAATAACACTCAAAATACAGACACGCAGAAGCCGACAATCCTCGACTTTGGCGATCCCAACAAGGAGAACAGCATTATAAAGGTAATAGGTGTTGGTGGCGGTGGCGGCAACGCTGTCAACCACATGTATCGCGAAGGCATCCACGATGTCTCGTTCGTGCTCTGCAACACCGACGCGCAAGCTCTCAACGACTCGCCCGTGCCAGCCCACTTGCAACTTGGAAGCGAGGGACTTGGAGCCGGCAACCGTCCGGAGCGCGCACGGCAAGCCGCTATGGACACCATAGACAAGATTAAAAGCATGCTCAACGATGGCACGAAAATGACATTCATAACGGCCGGAATGGGTGGTGGCACAGGCACAGGCGCCGCACCGGTCATCGCACAAGTGAGCAAGGACATGGGCATTCTCACCGTTGGCATCGTGACCATTCCCTTCCGTTTCGAAGGATTCAAGAAGATTAACCAAGCCCTCGACGGCGTTGAGGAAATGGCTAAGCATGTCGACGCGTTGCTCGTGATAAACAATGAGCGCCTTCGCCAAATATACCCGGAGCTTCCGCTTGTCGATGCCTTCGGCAAGGCCGACGACACCCTTAGCGTGGCAGCGAAGAGCATTGCAGAGATAATAACCACCCACGGACTTATCAACCTCGACTTCAACGATGTAAAGACCGTGTTGAAAGACGGTGGCGTGGCCATCATGAGCACTGGCTACGGCGAGGGCGAGGAACGCGTGAAGAAGGCCATCGAGGACGCGCTCAACTCACCACTGCTCAACGACAACAACGTGTTCAACTCCAAGAAAATACTGCTGTCCATCGGCTTCTCAAGCGAGAAGAAGGAGAACCAGGGCTTCATGATGGAGGAGATGAACTATGTCAACGACTTCATGGAGAAATTTGGTGAGGACTTCGAAATCAAGTGGGGCGTTTCCATCAACCCGGACTTGGGCAAGAAAGTGAAAGTTACCATTCTCGCCACTGGATTCGGCATTGAGGATGTCGAGCCAGACGAAGAGAGAAGACGTCGCGACAAAGAGCGCAAAAAGCGCAACCAAGAAGACGAGGACATAAAAATAAAGCGCGAGGAGAGAATGAACCATTATTATGGTCCAGATGGCAACAACTCGCTTCGCAAGCGCCGCCCGAACGTATATATCTTCCAGCCCGAGGACCTCGACAACGACGACGTTATCCTCGCCGTGGAAAGCTCACCCACCTACAAGCGCACGTCGCAAACCCTGGATGACATCAGGAAACAGAGCTGCACCGACACGGGTGAGGAAAAGGCGGAAGACAAGGGCAACGCAGAACCCTGCGTGATAAGCTTCGCGTAAAGGCGAGCCTTGCTTCGCAGGCCAAAACCTGCGCAAACATTGCTGATATTATTCAGGCAAAAGCAAGTTTTCAAAAAGACTATATAAATTCAATGCGAGAATTTAACGACAATAGGGACAATAGAGGCAACAACTACGGTGATTGCCTTTTTTGTCCCTATTGTCTTTTATTTATCGAATAATTCTGTTTAGTTAGTTAACTATCAAGAAATCATGGAAACAATTTTCGATCAGGTTAGTAAAGGCATCCGTGAGGCCATGAAAGCTCACGACAAGGCGCGCCTTGAGGCACTGCGCAACGCCAAGAAGGTGTTTCTTGAGGCGAAGACGGCTCCAGGAGCCAACGACACCTTGCCAGACGACAAGGCAATGAAGATTCTCCAGAAGCTCGTGAAGCAAGGAGAGGAAAGCGCCGACATCTACACCAAGGCCAACCGCCCCGAATTGGCTGAAGGCGAACTGGCACAAGTCAACGTCTACAAGGAATTCTTGCCAAAACCGCTCTCCGACGATGAGATTGAAGCCAAGGTGAAGGAAATAATAGCACAGACCGGAGCTGCCGGGATGAAAGACATGGGCAAGGTCATGGGAATGGCCACAAAGCAGATGGCCGGCAAGGCCGACGGAAAGGTCATCTCCACAATAGTGAAAAAACTGCTGGCATAGTCAGAAAAGTTCCCTCAACACCTTCAACGACCGCAACTCCGGAAAGTTTGGCACGTGAAGGCGGTAATATGTCATGATGACGTCAAGGCAACGGTTGCGCTCTTCCCTGTTCATGCGGAAAAGGCGCATGTTGTCGAAGTTCATTCGCGTAAGAAGCAATATGCGGCGCGCCTGCTCCGGCACGAGATAGTCGGGATGAGACGGGCAATTCATGGTGAAGCTGCCATCGCGCAAGTCGAACCACGCGCCATCACGATAACCCTCAAGGTTGGGATAGAAACCAACGAAGAGTGACGCATGAATCATAAAGACAAGATGGAAATTGGCGAAATCGTCCACGGCATTGTCGAGCCACAGCAAGCTTTTCTCCGTGAACGCCTCAAGCTGGTTTCCATCTTGTTCGCCTTTAGAGGCATACACCAGAAATTCAGCCAAGAACAAGCCAATGGACAGCTTATAGGCGTCAAAGGGTATTGACACGAATGGGCACGACATGCGCACGTCTCTCAGGCGCTGCAACTCCACGGTCGGACGATAGTCGAAAACAATGTCAAGCAACGTCAGCGGCTGAAAAAGCTGCTTTTTTATCTTCCCCCGGTTCGTCTTGGACAAACCACACGCAAACGACACCCTGCCAACGCCAGCCGTCAGCATGTCAACAATCATCCTTGAGTCACCATATCTTACGGTGCGCAGCACTATAGCCTTGGTCTTTACTTCCATTTGTGTGGCAAATATAAGAAAAATCAAGCATTTAGAGAAAATAATCAAAGGAAAATTTTGCCGCATGATAAAAAAGCAGTAACTTTGCACCCGCTAATTAAGAGCGATGGTCCATTCGTCTATCGGTTAGGACGAGAGATTTTCATTCTCTAAAGAGCAGTTCGACTCTGCTATGGACTACTTCCCTTTTGGCAACATACAAAGAAATAATAAAGAATAAAGATAAAGATGGCAAATCACAAATCGTCAATCAAGAGGATCCGTCAGACGAAGGTCCGCACTTTACACAACAAATACTATGCGAAGACGATGCGCAACGCCGTGCGCAAGCTCCGCGCTACAACTGACAAGGACGAGGCTGTTAAGCTCTATCCTTCAGTTCAGAAGATGCTCGACAAGTTGGCAAACACCAACATCATCCACGCAAACAAGGCCGCTAACTTGAAATCAAGCCTTGCTGCCCACATCGTCAAGCTGGGCTAAGCCTCTGCTTGCATAAAGAAAGGAAAAACTATTAAGCCGCTTCTCCTCAAAGGAAAAGCGGCTTCTTTTTGTTTATTTTTGTCATGTTTTATTAGCTTGATTATCTTTTTTTTAGTACCTTTGCAAGGTAAAACAAGCTCATAGAAATGGCAGAGAATCAACATCCTGAAGATAATTATTCAGCCTCCAACATCCAAGTTTTGGAAGGCTTGGAAGCCGTGCGCAAACGTCCGGCAATGTACATCGGTGACATATCCGAGAAGGGACTCCACCACCTCATCAACGAGACGGTGGACAACTGTATCGACGAGGCCATGGCAGGCTACTGCACTGATGTGGAAGTGACCCTTAACGCCGACGGAAGCTGCACCGTAGAGGACAACGGTCGAGGAATACCGGTCGACGAGCACAAGAAGCTCCACAAGTCGGCCCTTGAGGTGGTCATGACCGTGCTGCACGCCGGCGGCAAGTTCGACAAGAACTCATACAAGGTTTCCGGTGGTCTCCACGGCGTGGGCGTGAGCTGCGTCAACGCGCTCTCCACGCACATGATGTCACAGGTCTATCGCGACGGCCACATCTATCAGCAGGAATACGAGAAGGGAAAGCCTCTATATCCAGTAAAGGTCATCGGCGAGACAACCAAGCGTGGCACGCGCCAGCAGTTCTGGCCAGACCACACCATCTTCTCGACCACCACATTCCAGTGGGACATTGTCTCACGCCGCATGCGTGAGCTCGCCTACTTGAACGCGGGCATCAAGATAACGCTCACCGACCTCCGCCCCGACCCCGAGACTGGCAAGACACGCCAAGAGGTGTTCCATGCCAAGGACGGACTCAAGGAATTTGTGAGATACATCGACCGTCACCGCCAGCACTTGTTCGACGACGTGATATATCTCAAGACTGAAAAGCAAAACGTGCCTATCGAGATTGCGATAATGTACAATACCGATTACTCGGAAAACTTGCACTCCTATGTCAACAACATCAATACCATAGAGGGTGGCACGCACGTCACAGGATTCCGCATGGCCCTTACGCGCGTATTGAAAAACTACGCCGACACCGACCCACAGATAAAGAAACAAATAGAGAAGGCGAAGATTGAGGTTGCCGGAGAAGACTTCCGCGAAGGCCTCACTGCCGTGATAAGCGTAAAGGTGGCCGAGCCGCAGTTTGAGGGCCAGACCAAGACCAAGCTTGGCAACAGCGAGGTGTCTGGCGCCGTGAACCAGGCCGTAGGCGAAGCCCTTACCGACTATCTCGAAGAGCATCCCGACGAGGCTCACAAGATTTGCGAGAAAGTCATCCTCGCGGCCACGGCACGTATCGCCGCGCGCAAGGCGCGCGAGAGCGTGCAGCGCAAGACCGTAATGGGCGGCAGCGGACTGCCAGGCAAGCTGGCCGACTGCTCCAACAAGGATCCTAAAGACTGCGAGATATTCCTCGTCGAGGGTGACTCCGCAGGAGGTTCGGCAAAGCAAGGCCGCGACCGCTACACGCAGGCCATACTGCCATTGAGAGGAAAAATACTCAACGTGGAGAAGGTGCAGTGGCACCGCGTGTTCGAGGCTGAGTCGGTGATGAACATCATCCAGAGCATTGGCGTGCGCTTCGGAGTGGAAGGCGAGGACGACCGCGAGGCCAACATCGACAAGCTGCGCTACGACAAGATCATCATCATGACCGATGCCGATGTCGATGGCTCACACATCGACACGCTCATCATGACGCTCTTCTTCCGCTTCATGCCAAAGGTCATCGAGGAAGGACATCTCTACATTGCCACTCCCCCACTCTACAAGTGCACTTACAAGAACAAGGTGTCGCAGTATTGCTACAACGACCAACAGCGCCAGGCGTTCCTCGACAAGTATGGCAACGGTCAGGAAGGCACGAGCATCCACACGCAGCGATACAAAGGTTTGGGCGAGATGAACCCGAGCCAGCTGTGGGAGACCACTATGGACCCGAAGACCAGGCTCCTGAAGCAGGTCACTATCGAGAACGCCGCACAAGCCGACGAGATATTCTCCATGCTCATGGGCGACGACGTGGAGCCGCGCCGAGAGTTCATAGAGGAGAATGCCGCTTACGCCAACATCGACGCTTAATAAGCTCGGCAAGAGAAGAAGAAATGTAAAACTGTGGGCGCAGAACGTGCGCCCGCATATCAACAAGGGAAGGTTTAAGATGGAATCAGGCACCAAAAGGAAGAACGGTTTTGTTCGATGGGTCGCCATCTTAAACCTTCTCTTTTTATTTGCCTTGTGCCAATCCGCGGCCATGGCCTCCGACTTCAACACGCCGTGGATATTCGCGCGCCAAACCTGTAGCCAATCGCGCGTGTTTTTCCGCAAGACCTTCCTCTCGCAAGGCATGCCTCAACAAGCGAAGCTCACCATTGCCACTTCGGGTTATTGCAAGGTGTATGTCAACGAGTGCAAGATAGGCACAGCGCCTTACCTGCCCCTGCGACAAGACAACGACACCGACGCCGTAAGCATGACGTTCGACGTCACGCCGTACATGAGGGCCGACAGCAACGTCGTGGCTGTACTCTATTCGCCTTTGCACGAACAGGCCACGAAAACAGAAAGGCAGATAGCCATAAGCCTTTACGGCATCGACCGCGACAAGCGCCGTTTCAGCGTGAGCACAGACGCGTCGTGGCTCTGCCGCGAATCTTATTCCAGGGTAACGCCCGACGGCATTGAGATAATAGACGGCAGGAGGCGCGACGCGCAATGGAAGGCCGCGACCATCTACGACAACGCGCTATGGCTGCACGCCGAGGATGCCAACGACACAGCAACTACGAGATATTCCAAAGACGCCCATCTGCCAAGGATTACCCATGTTCGCGCCTGGCCGGGAGACAGCATCCACGGCAACCTCATAGCGCCTGCCCATGCCTTCTATGGCTTTTTCCGGGCTACGCTGAGAGGGACAAGAAGGGGCGAGAAGATAAGGCTCGGCAACGTTGTCTACATCTGCGATGGCAGGTTAGACGAACAGGCCTTCCCCGAATTCGGGGCCAGATACACAAGAGGCATAAGCGTCTCGGGCAAGCCAAGCAGAATAACCACGCTTGAGATGATAAGCATAGGTAAACAGAACCCATCATTTTATCACTGACACACTGACAATGAACATGAAAAGCGAAATGCAGTCTATCACGATAGAGAGCGTTAAACAAGTCGCCACTTGCCTGTGCCTTGACAACGACCTGGCGCTCATCGACGAGTGCCATTCCATCATTTTCCCCACCGAGGCAAAGCGTCTCGAGTGTTTCGCGTTCGCCTTTTGCGACAAGGGTTGCGTGAAATACAATATCGACACCATTCCGCAAACCGTGACAGCGGGAAACTGCATCATCGTGAGCGCCGGGCAGGTAATCGACAACGTATGGATAAGCGACGACTACGAGGGTCGCGTGGTCTTCATCTCGCAACGCTATGTGCAGGAAGTGCTCACGGGCATGCACGGCCTGTCGTCCATATTCTTGTTCTCGCGCCTTCACCCTGTGTTCGGCATGAGCCGCGAAGAGGCACGCAACATCCTGAGCTTCTACCTACTCATAAGGCAGAAGATAAGCGAGACTGACCACAGGTTCCGCCGCGACACGGTGAAAGCGCTTATCCAAGCTTTCCTCTACGATGCCGGCAACATCTTCTGGAACGTGTACGACGCCGAGGAGGCCAAGAGCACGCGCAACGAGGAAATCTTCATGCACTTCATAGGCTTGGTGGAAAAGCATTTCAAGGTTGAGCGACGCGTCACGTGGTACGCCTTGCAGTTGCACATGACGCCCAAGCACCTTTCAGAGACCATAAAGAAAGTGAGCCGGCAAACGCCTGGCGAGTGGATAGACAACTATGTCATGCTCGAGCTGCGTGTATTGCTCAGAAACAGCACGTTGTCGATAAAGGAGATATCAGAGAGAATGCACTTCCCCAACCAGAGCTTCCTGGGTAAATATTTCAAGCAGCACACGGGTGTGTCGCCCAAGGAATATCGCAACGATTTGTAAAATACAATTAACAAAAAAATCGATTCTCAGAAGCCTTTTTGTAAAGATATTTGCTTCGCAACATCTTCCAGTTCCTTGTACCAATCCTCGCCGAAACGCTGTATGAGAGGGGCCTTGAGAAACTGGTAGACCCTCATGCCCAACTTTCGGCCAAGCGCCACCGCGTCGCTGCACACGTCCCAGCGGTTGTAGTTGATGCCCACGAGACCTATATTGAATTTCTTTTCCCTTATGGGGTACAACGCGCACGAGATGGGCTTGCACCACTTGGTGCGTCCTTCGCGGAAAGCACGCTCAAAGGCGCACAGGCAGCAGCCCGATATGGTAGACCCGTCGTTGAAGTCCTTGATGTCGTGATAGCAAGTGAACACGCAGTCTTTCCTGCCCACTATGCTCGTCACCAAGTCGCCGTCGTTGTCGGTATAGGCCACGCCCTGCTTGTCTATCACGCTTTGCGCCGAGGCCGAGAGGTCGTCCCACACGGCATCGAGATTGTCTTCCATGGCGGCTATCTCGTCCAACGTGACAGGTGCGCCAGCGTCGCCCTCAATGCAGCACACGCCCTTGCACTTGGAAAGGTCGCAGCAAAAACACTCGGTGATGATGTCGGGCGACACCAGCACGTTGCCTATCTGTAAAATGTGAAGTTCTTTCATCGTTACCAGTCTATTTCCGTCTCGCCGTTTGCCTTCAGATACTCGTTGCACCTTGAGAACTGGTGCTGCCCGAACCATCCGCCGCGGTTGGCGGAGAGCGGAGAGGGATGCACCGACTCAAGTATGAGGTTCCTGTCCTGGTCTATGAAGCCGCGCTTGCTCCGCGCGAAGCCTCCCCAAAGCATGTAGACTATATGTTCCCTGTGGGCCGACAACGCCTTGATGGCGGCATCGGTGAAGAAGCTCCAGCCCAGCCGCTGATGGCTGTTGGCAAGGTGCGCCCTCACGGTGAGCGTGGCGTTGAGCAGCAAGACGCCCTGGCGGGCCCAGCGCGTCAAGTCGCCATTGGCGGGCACGGGCTTGCCCAGGTCGTCGTGAATCTCCTTGAAGATGTTGACAAGCGACGGCGGCATAGTCACTCCCGTCGGCACCGAGAAGCTAAGGCCCATGGCCTGGCCTGGCTCATGGTAAGGGTCTTGCCCTATGATCACGACCTTCACCTTGTCGAAAGGGGTCAGGTTGAAGGCGTTGAATATGAGGTTGCCGGGAGGGTAACAAGCAGTCTGCTTGTATTCCTGCCTCACGGCGTCGGTGAGTTGCTTGAAGTAGGCCGTGTCAAACTCCGGCTGCAAATGCTCCTTCCACGATGGTTCTATCTGTACGTTCATAAGCGTGATTGTTAGCGTGTCTTGGCAAAGAAATCGGCGGCATAGCGGCCCATCTCCTTGTAGCCTGCCGCGTTGGGGTGCAGGCGGTCGGCAAGGCAGAGACCCTTGCGTAGGGCGGTCGGCTTCTTGGGGTCGCGCATCAAGGCGTCGAAGTCGAGGAAGCCGTCGGCCACCTTTTGCGTCCTTATCCACGCGTTCACTATGCGGCGGCCCTCCTCATGGTCGGCACTGTAATAGCCACTGCCCTGCATGGGCGTTATCGTGGCGAGGTAGACCCTCTTGCGCTTCTGGTGGCACTTCTCTATCATGTTCCTGTATTCCATGATGAGGTTATAAGCCGTGGCCACTCCGTAGCGGGTGGTGCCAAGGTCGTTGATGCCCTCGAAAATCACCACGTCGGTAATGCCGTGCTGCTCCATTATGTCTCGGTCGAAACGCTTTTTAGCCGCCTCGCCGTAGCCACTGTAAGTCAGCACGCGGTTATTGCCTATGCCAAGGTTTAGCACTCCCCATTGCAGGGCTTTGTTCTTCTTGTTCTCGGCTCTCAGCTTCTCTTCCTCGCGCTGCCGGTATGGGCCGTTGAGCCAATAGCTCATCTCGTCGGGCCAACGGTTCTGGTGGTCTGTGGTCGAGCCTTTGCCGTCGGTTATGCTGTTGCCTATTATGGCTATGCCGCGCACGTTGTTTGTCAGCACCTCAAGGGCGGCTATGTTGAACCATTTCTCATACCTGAACGCCCGGGAGAAGTCGGCCTCCGGCGTGGTCGCGCCTTTCAGGATGTAGCTCGTGGTGCGCGAGCCCATGTGCACGGTGGGCGACTTGGGTGCCGTCTGGTAGTTGAGCGTTATGGCTACCTTCTCCAGGGGCTTGATGTCAAACGCCAATGCGTCGGAGAAGAGGCTCTTGCCTGGCTGAATGGTGACGCCATCCTTTCCGCCGAACTTGAAATACCTTGCCGTCTTGGAGTCTACGCGTGAGGAGTCGAGCGAGTGGGCTATGTAGACGCCGCGAAGCACCACGGGCTCAGCTGAGAAGATGTTGCTCAATTGCAGACGGATGACCTTGCCGCCTGCCGAGACTTTCACTATCTGCCTCACCGAGCGGTCGCTCATCTGGTTGTTGTAAGGCATGAACGCCTTCACGGGCACTTGCATCGCCGTGGCCCATGTCCCCTTCCACTCGCCTATCACGGTGCCAAAACCGACGGGATGCCACGCCTTGGCGTAAAAAGGCAAGCACAACAAAAGAAAAAGCAGCAATTTGCGCGTCATAACGTTTGCAAAGTTACTGCTTTTCCAATAATATAATAGCAAAAAACGCCTTATTTCTTACTTGGCTATCTTCTTTCCGCCCACAATGTATATGCCATGGGGAAGCGCGCGCAAGTCGTAGCCCACTCGCCTACCGTCGAGGGTGTAGACGGCTTGTGCGGCCTTGCCATCCGCATGGCGCACGCCGCTGATGCCAGTGGACGCCTTCGGCTTCTCGCGCTTCACCATCACGTCGTCGAGGAAGAAACGTTTCCCTGGCATGAAAGTGATGGTGCATCTTCCCGATCCCTTCACGCGCAGGCTGTAAGTGGTCCACTCGCCTTTCTTCATAGTGAGGTTGCCGTTGTCCAAGAGCTTCGCGTCAGTGCCGCTCACGCTGACGTCAAGGCCTGTACCTTCGGCTTGGGTATTCCAGCCTGCAGCGCGAAACGATATCACGGCCGTGTCGCCCTGAAGGGTGAACGCAGGGGAAACCACCCACCCAGAGATTGGTTGACTCGAATCTCCGAACCTCGCGCACCTGTTGGCCGCATACATGTAATTGCCAGCAAGACCGTCTATGTGCTTCCAGCCATCGTTGTCTGGCTCGAAAACCGAAAATGCTATGTTGCCACGGAACTTGCCGTCGTTGCCGCCCGTTCCGGCGCACTTGTCGAAGGTTTCCTTGAACAAAATGGAGTCATTGGTTCCCGTGGCATTGCCATCCGCCCAGCCGAACGAGAACGCCACGGTGCCGTCGGCGTTTTGCGTGATGCCGTAGACGCGGCAGTGCATGAGATAGGTGCCGTCGGCGTTGGCGTTCCACACCGTGGCGGCTGGCTGGGAGCTATCGGTCAGGCTGTCGAGGCTGGCGTAAGGGTAAGTGGCATTATTGTCGTCATCCTCAATGTTGTTGGCATGGAAGATGGTTATGCGCTGGTGGTCGTTGTATGATGGCGTGGAGCTGCCTTCGGGATAATATCCTCCGTTGGTGGTGTTTACGGCGTTCCATTCCCAAATGTCCTTGTCGTAGTCGACGCGCTCTATCAGCAGCCCGCTGCCGGGCAGATATTTGTCGAAACCGCTCTGCTGCCTGTTCTCAAGTATGTAATACTCGTTGCGGTTGCCTTTGTTGTATATGATGTAGGTCTGGCCCATGTCGGCGAGTCGCTCCATGCCGTTTACCGTCATAGGCTTGTCAAGCTCAATGGGCGTGGTCCATCCGCACACCATCTTCTCATAGCCAGAATAGCCGGCGGGCACGTAGCCGTCGCCGTTGTAGGAGCCATAATCCATCAAATCCCACGACCCCATGCCGAAGTTGTTGCCGTCGCTCGCCGTGTCATACATGTCGGGGAAGCCCATGCAGTGGGAGAACTCGTGGCAGAACGTGCCTATGCCCGACAGGGTCTTGTCGCCGTTTAGCTCCGAGGCGCAGGCGTAAGTGTTTATCGTCACGCCGTCGAGGGTCAGCTGCTCTTTATAGTTGGCAAGGTTGTCCATGTGTGGCCAGATGAGGTTGGGCTGGTTGGTCGTGTCGTGCTCGCCGTTGCCGGCATACACCACGAACACCTCCTCCACCTCGCCGTCGCCGTCCCAGTCGTATTTTGAGAAGTCCACGCTTCCGTCTACCGCCTGGCAAGCCTCCCTCACCATCTTCGTGGGCCGCTTGTCGTAGCCGTCATCGTCGTTCTGGCCATAATAGCTGTAGCCATACGGGAGGGTCACGGGGCCGGCGACATCGAAGTCGAGAAGAAACTGTCCGCCGCTCTGAGCCTTGAAGTAGTCGCTTATGGAGCCTTTGAAGTTGTTTTCGCCATAGTTCGCCTCGTTGGCTATGCGGGAATATAGCGTTTGCGTCGAGCCAAACTTCGACGTGTTGAACTTCGAGTCGGCAAAGTTCACGAGGATGATAAGCCCATGTCGCTGACCTTGAAACTTGCCCGTGATGCCGTTTGTGGCTATGCGCTGGCTTGCCTTCTTGGCGTTGGCGCGTCGGGCGGCCTGCCGCCTCGCCGCCATCCGGCTTCTCGCCTTGGACATCAGCTCTTGTGGCACCACGGCCTTGCCCTTGCCCAGGCTGTCGACATCGAAGCAGCTGCCGTCTTCGGCTTGCCACCAGTGGGCATGCTCGTCACCGCAAAGACGCGCCTTTATAGTCAAGCCATTGCTTAGCGTTACCGTTCGCCACACTCCGCGCTTGGCCGGCACGGAGCGTGAAGGGCAGGTAAAGGCCAGCAAGGCGACAATGAGCGACAGTCGGAAGATAATGGTTCGGAAATGGTTGTGTGCATGATTCATGGTAGTGTGTGTCGTCAAGCGTTATGGTTTTCATGGGAGGGAAGGTCGCGTCATGCTTTCCGCTTGCCGTCTCGACGGTTTATGACGTATAGTCCGGCAAGGATCATCACGCTGCCCAAGGCCGCCATCCACGTGAGCCGCTCGCCGAGGACCAACGCGCCAGCCACGGTGGTGGAGATGGGGTTCAGGTAAACATAATTGCTCACGGCCAAGGCGCCGGCTTTCTTGCTCACCCAGCTCCAAAGGGCGAAACAGGCGAAACTCGCCACCACGCCAAGGAAAAGCAGGTTGCCCAGCACGGCGGGATGGAGCAACTCGCGCAGGGGGAAATCCCATGGCCAGATAATGTAATAGGGAAGAACGGTGAGCAACCCGTAGAAAAACACCTTGCGTGTGATGAACACGCTGCCATAACTATTGAGCCGCCTGAGCAGCAAGGTGTAGACGGCCCAACAGAGCGACGCCACGAGGGCAAGCGTGTCGCCAAGGGGATTGAGCCTGAGGATTATCTGACCATTGAAGATGACCAACGCCAAACCAGCCACCGACAACAAGCTGCCGCAGATGAGACTGCCCGTGGCCTTCATATCCTTGCAAAGGGCAAGGGCGATGAGCGTGGCAAACAAGGGCGCGGAGCACACTATGAACGACACGTTGGTGACATAGCCTATCTTCACGGCCATGTTCTCGGCCACGAAATAGAGCGAGCCGCCCGTGATGCCGAGAAGGGCGAGCGTCAACTCGTCTTTCCATGACTTGGCGAAGAGCCTGCGGGGGAAGAATATCCAAATGCAGACATAGGCAAGCAGGAAGCGAAGCGTGAAAATCTCGTGGGCCTGCAAGCCGTGGTTGAGAAGCACCTTGGAGTTGACAAACGTCACGCCCCACAGCAAGACCACAACGATGGCTATGAGATGATAATGCCAAGTCTTACTCATGTTTCCACTCCTCAATGCACCTCTTCTCAAGCGAGAAGTTCACGCCCACCTTTATGAGTCTTCTGCTGTCGAGCGCGAAGGGCTTGGCATAGCCTTTCTCGGCAATCTGTCTCAACGCGTCGGCGGCGCTGCCGTCGAGCTTGAACTCGAAGATGTAAACATAGTCCTTGGTCTTCACCGTCATGTCCATGCGGCCATCGCTCGTCTCGCGCTCCACCTCAGTGTAGAAACCGAGCATGCGCGAGATGAGGTAGAAGGCGTTTTGAAAATAAAGCTCGCTGTCGCCAACCACCTTGTAGTCGGTATCGGCAAGCATCGTCTCCATGCGGCGCATGAAGTTGTCAACTTTTCCCGTCTCCAAGTCATGAACGAAATTACCTATGAAGAAAGCGGAGTCGCCTTGCTTGATGTTGGTATAGAAAGGCAACAGATAGTCGGCGAAGCCTTCCTCCACCTCCTTGTTGGGGAAGCCCAAAGTATAAAATCCAAAGCGAGGGTCGTAAGACTTTATCGTGAGGTAGCCGCTTTGGTAAATAAGCGGTATTGGATTCTTCGACATGGAATCAATACTGTTGAGAAAGTCGCCCGTCACCTGCTCCTGGGTAAGGTCGGGCAAGGGATAGTTGTCTTGCTTCATCACCTCAACGAGGTAAGACGGCGTGCCCGTCTCAAACCAGTAGCGACCGAATTTCTGCCGGCTAAGCGTATTAAGCAAACTGAAGGGGTTGTACACCCCTTTTCCATTCTCTACGAAATGGTAACCATCGTAATATTTCTCAAGCCTGTACAAAGCTTCCTCACAACTAATGTTATAGCTCTTAGCAAGCTCTTGGACAGATTTTTCAAAATAGCGATGGATCTCATCTTCAGTAATGCCACAGATAGTTTGGTAACGTTCATCCATCGACAAGTCGATGAGGTTGTTCAAGTCGGAGAACACGCTCACCTTGCCAAACTTTGTCACACCGGTAAGCAAGGCGAACTTGATGCATCCGTCCATGGATTTCAGCACGCCGTAGAAGGCTTTCAACGTCGTGCGGAAGCTGTCTTGCAATTCGGGATGGGCGATGGTCGCCAACAACGGCTTGTCATACTCGTCTACCAAGATAACTATTCGCTTGCCCGTCTTCTTATACGCCTGTCCTATCACATACTCGAAACGCTGACCAGCCTCGTGAAGCGAGGGCAAGGTGCCGTACTGCTCTTCCAAAGGCCTGAGAAAGGCATCAAGCTTCTCATAGAGCGACTCTTTGGTTTGATATTCGCCCACGTTCAAGTCGAGATGGAATATCAGGTATTCCGTCCAGTCCTTCTCCAGCTTTTCCATGGCAAGTCCCTTGAAGAGTTCCTTCTTGCCAGAGAGATACGCGTCCAAGGTAGAGATGAGCAAGCTCTTGCCGAACCGTCTGGGGCGGCTCAAGAAATAATAACGTCCTTCGTTAACCAAGCGGTATATCAACGCCGTCTTGTCAACGTAAACATAACCGTCGTTGCGTAAGCTCTCAAAATTCTGTATGCCTATGGGGTATTTCATGTGCCTATATGTTGTTTCCTCGTTGCGATGTTACTTATCCGCTTCGAAGATACGAAGAAAATGGCATATACGCAAACATGGTAAGGGAAAATTGGAAAAATAACGAGGTTTAGTTGAATCGTGGGTGTAAAATGTTGTTTTAAACACAGAACCACAATACACGACAAGAGGCAAGCCCCCCGTAAGGACTTGCCTCTTATCGTGTATTTAAATATGTATCAGTCAGATTACTTCGCGAACTTCACGTCGCGGATGAAGTCGGTGCCCACGCCGAACGAGCCTGCGCTCACGTTGTGCTTCCAAGGCAACACGAACATGTTCTCGGAAGCCAGATAGCCACCGAAGTTGTTTTCGTTGTCTTCGCCTGTGTATTTCGCGGGATCATTGGTGCCAGCTGCCCAAGCGTAGCTCACCATGCCATAGTTGCCATACTCGAATCCTGCTTGCGCGCTGGTCTGCTTGCCACCGTCGGAGGCGCACTGCGTGAACTCCTGCTTTTCACCGGTTTCCTTGTTCCACTTGAAGTAGAAGTGGTATCCGGCAACATCGTCAACAGGCTCCAACATGCTCTTTATGCGATAGACGTCGAGACCGGGCGAGTACTCGATGGTCACAGGCCACTGCGTTTCGGCAAAGAACGTCTCGTCGTAAGTACCAGTAGCGAAAAGCACATAGTCTTCCTTCACCACTTCCACCTTGTAGGTGTTCACCTCGCCGTTCTTCTGCTTGTAAGAGTTGGTATAGCTCTCGGGAACGCGGAGCACGAAATCATAATCGGTGTTAAGGCTCATGTCGGCGGCTGGTGTCACCGTGATTGTGGCCAACGAGTCGCCAGCGGCGAAGTTGGCCGTCTCAGGCACGTTCCAGCCCTCTGGCACGATCAGCTTCTCCAATGGCACGCTGAGGGTGCCCTGGGTGGTGTGGCGGTTGAGCACCACGTCGAATGAGGTGGCAGTCTTTTCCATCACGGGGTTGGAATAGGTCAGGAACGTCACGTTGTTCTCGCCAGCGGGCTCGCCTGCCTTGTAGTCATCGTCGTCGCTGCAAGCCGAGAAGGCGAACGCGCCGACAAGCATCGCGCCAATGACAAATAATTTATCTATTCTCATGATTAGTCTTATTTGAATGTGTGTTTACTGTGTTATTAGTCGGTCACGCCGTCACGCAGGCTGCCGTTCTGGCCAGCCACGGGCAATGAGCCGCCCTCGTTGTCCACGATGCTGAGGTTGTTGTTCTTCTCGCTCTGTGGGAAACGCATGTTGAGCCATCCGTCGTCTGCTGCCACGTTAAACTGGAAGGCGCTTGGCAAGTTGTTTGCCACGCCCTGGTGGAAGCGCACGATAGGCTTGCCCAGACGCTTGGCGTCGACGGTGAAGAAGCCCTCACCCCAAAGCTCCACGCGGCGCTGGAACCAAATCTCGTCGGCCAGTGAGAGGCCGCGGCCATTGATGTCGTAGCTGGGGTCGCGATAGGTCTTCACGAAGTTGGTGAGTATCTCGCGAGCCTTGGCCTCGTTGCCGCTCTTGGCGTAGCCCTCGGCGGCGATGAGATACATCTCCTCGATACGCATCAAGGGGAAGTCGTTCATGTTTGTAGTGGCGCCCACGCCGTTCTTCATGCCGAACTTGATGTTGGTGTAAGGCTGGAAAGCAGACTTGTTACCGTTCTTCAAAACGAAGTCTGCCATCTGGTCACCTTTGGCCACACGACCGTTGTCAGGGTCAGTCCATGAGAGGTTAGCCCAGTTGGGAGAATGCTTCTGGTCGTTGAGCCACCATCCCTTGCGCACGTCGGTAGCGGGAATCTTGTCGTAGAGCAGCTGGTTGATGACAGGGGTGTTGCCTGTGGCTGCGGCATAGCCGTCGCCAGAGAAGGCGCAGTTCCAAGCCGCAGAGCTTTGGTAGTTGCCATAGCCGGCGTTGTCTTGCGCGTCGGCCTCGGTGCGCAGCACAGCCCAAATCCAGGCATGGCCATCGCCCGATGTCGCGTCGTCGAAGCCAGGCACGCTGACCTCCTCGCGCGTGGCGGGGGTATAGCGACCGCTGTTGATGACCTTCTCCGCATCGGCGGCGGCGTCAGCCCACTTGCCCATGGCGAGGTTGGCGCGAGCGCGAAGGCCGAGGGCCACGTCCACGTTGATGTATTGCTTGTTTGAGCGCTCTGCGCCGAGATTCTTCACGGCATAGTTGAGGTCGTTCATGATGACCTCATACACCTTCTTCACGGTGGCGCGAGGGTTGTGGGTAGCGTCAACGCTGTCGGAGAGCAATGGCACGCAAGGCTGGTCGGCGGCCTTCTCGTAGCCGAACTGGAAGTAAGGCGCCAGCAGCATATAGTCGTAGGCGCGAATGGTCTTTGCCGAAGCTATGTAGGTGATGGCCTTCTTGTCTTGCGTGTCGGCAGGATACGACGAAATCACCTGGTTGGCCACACCCATCTGCTTGTAAGGAATGACGTAGCGGATGTAAGGGTTGGCGTAGTTGGCGTTGCGTGAAGACAATGCGTCGCACACTGAGAACCAGTTGTAGTTGTTGTCGCCGCAAGCCGCGTCGGCACCTTCAAGGTCGCCGCCCATAAGCGCCATCACGAGGCCGAAGTCGTCGGCGCGCTGGCCCTTGCTCAGGCCGCTGGTGCCGCCCTTGCCTATGTAGTTGAACATGCCGTCGTAGGTGGCCTTCACGCGGTCGGGGATGACCTCATTGGTCGCAAGACGCTGGTCGGCAGACAAATAGTTGTTTCCCTCATACTCTTGCTCGTTGAGGTCGTTGCACGCCGACAATGAGAGCATCGCGGCAGACGCCATGAGCAAGTATATCTTGTTTTTCTTCATTTGAGTATTTTTATTTTAGTGTCGCCCCTGCCCTGAAGCCTGGGCGACTTTTACGAACATCGTGTTTAGAATGTCAGCTGTATGCCGGCTGTGATTGAGCGCATCGCTGGATAACCGCCGCCACCGATGAGGGCTGCTCCAGAGGTGTAGCCGCCAACGCCCATGTAGGTGCGTGGGTCAAGACCCTTGCGCGCGCTGATGAGGAAGAGGTTCTCGGCCGTGACATACACGCGGATGTTGTTGATGTACATGCGCTGCACGAGCTGCTTGGGGAAGGTGTATCCCAACGACACGTTGTTGAGGTTGAGATAGTCGGAGCTCGTCAGGTAAGTGTCAACAGAGGTCTGGCCCAGGGCGCCCGCGTCAGCGGCGACTGTAGACAGCACGGGGATGTTGCTGTTAGGATTGGATATAGCGTCCCAACCCTTGAGCACGTCCTTGTGCAAGGTCTGGCCACCGTTGCCCACCACGGTCATATACTGCTGGTACATGCCGTCGTAGACCTTGCCGCCAAGCTGGTAAGAGAACTGGAAGCCGAAGTCGAGCTGGCCGAAGTTCTCTGGTGTCCACGTGAGGTTGAAGCCGAAGCCACCATAAACAGACGCGTTGACATCACCAAGGTCATACTGCGTGGCCGCAGAGGCATCGTTTGTGGTGGTCTGGCCAGTGACGTTGCCATCGGCATCGGTCACGTCCTTATAGAAGAGGGGCTGACCGTTGGTTTTGTCCACGCCTGCCGACTTCAGCATGTAAGCCTCGTAAACGCTGCCGCCAATGCGGAGGATGCTGCTGCCGCCCTTGATGCCGTTCTCCTTGACGCTCGGGTCGAGGTCGGTAATCTTGTTCTTGAAGTGGGTGAGGTTGAGGTTGCCGCTCAACGTCAGGTTGCGGGTCTTGATGATGTCGCCATTGACGGTGAACTCAATGCCCTGGTTCACCATCTCGCCCACGTTGGCAGGATATGTTGCCACGGCAGAACCTGACGACAGAGGCAGGGTCTTCATGTAGAGCAGGTCGGTGGTCGTCTTGTGGAAGTAGTCGAAGCTACCGCTCAAGCGGTTGTTGAACAAGGCGAAGTCGGCGCCAACGTTCCACTCGCCGCTCTTCTCCCATGTCAGCTCGGAGTTGCCACGGAACACCTGGATGGAGCTGTAGCTGCCTTGTTCGCCGTCCTTGCCCTCGGTATAGGAAATCTTGTAGAAGTCTGACCAAGGATGGAAGCGGAAGTCGTCGCGGGTGAGGTTCGCGCCAGAGTCCATGTTGTCGTTACCCTGCACGCCATAGCTCAGCTTGAGCTTCAAGAGGTTCACCCAGTCGGCCTTGAACCACTTTTCCTTGTTGATTTGCCATCCGGCCGATGCCGACCAGAACGTACCCCAACGATGACCGGGGGCGAAGATGGAGCTGCCGTCGCGGCGGAGAGACACCTCGCCGAAGTAGCGCTCATCGTAGTTGTAGTCTGCGCGGAAGAAGTAGCCGTCGCGCACCAAGTGGTCGGTGTATGAGTTAGTGTTCATGTTGGCACGGCCATAGGCGTTGCCAAGCTCACCGATGAACGGATCGAAGAGGTGGTCGTTTTGCCCGTAGAGCACCGACTCCTTATAATAATAGTGCTCGTAACCAGCAAGGAGGTTCACGGCATGCTTGTCAAACTGCTTGTCGTAGTTGGCGGTATAAATCTGGTTGGTCGAGAAGTTGCGAGTGGTTTCTACAAAAGCCATACCATCCACGCTTGAGTTTGTGGAGAAACGGCTGTAGAGGTAGTTGTACTGGCCCGTGCGGTTGAACATGGTGAAGTTGGCGGCGAGGTTCAAACCCTCAACCGGCGTGATGGTCATCACCCAGTTGCCACGGAACTGGTCGAAGTCGGCGTTCTTCTTGTCATACTCGTTGTTGGCCATGGCGTTACCCGAGATGGTAGGACGCTTGAAGTTGGTCTGGTTCATGTCGAACGTTGGGCCGCCAATCTCGTTCTTCACGATGTTGCCGTCGGCGTCGCGCACATACATTGGATAGATAGGCGCAATCTTGTTGGCTATGTCGTAGAGGTTGCCGCTCGATCCATACGTGTCAGCGTCAAACGCAGGACGCTGGGTCTTGATGTGAGTGTAGTCGAGGTTGGCTGCCATCTTGAGCCAGCTCTTGGCCTGATACTCCACGTTGCTGCGGGCTGTGAAACGCTCGAAGTTGGAGTTCTTCACCGAGCCACCGTCCTTGAGGTAGCTCAAGTTGTTGTAGTAAGACACCTTGTCGGAGCTGCCGTTCAAGCCGAGGTTGTACTCCTGGCGGAACGCCGAGTTGTTGATGGCCTTGTAATAATCGTCTGGCAAATAAGTGTACTTGCCGTCTGAATAGCCGAGCTTGGCGTTAGGGTTGAGCTTGAAGTTGGTGCCGATGAGGTTCTCGCCTGCCGGCAGGGTGTAGACCTTGTAGCCCAGGCCGCCGTTGTTGGCGTCGAAAAGGTTGTCGTTGGCGAAGTTGTAAGCCTCCTGCGCGGTAGACCCGTGATAATACTTTGAGTTATACATCGCCTTGAACCAAGTCTCGTAATACTGGCCAGGGTCGGTTATCACGTCGTAGCGTGGCACCTCACGATGGTTGGAGCCGAGCTTTGCGTCGAACGTGATGCGTGCCGCGCCGGTGCCACGGCTCTTCTTCGTGGTGATGATGACCACGCCGTTGGAGCCACGCGCGCCGTAGATGGCAGCCGAAGCCGCGTCTTTCAGCACCGTCATCTCCTGTATGTCGTTAGGGTTGATGGCTGCGATGTCGCCGTCGTAAGGCGCGCCGTCCACGATATAGAGAGGCTCGGTGCTCGCGCTCATTGAGCCGATACCGCGGATGCGGATCTTAGGCGTGGCGCCTGGCTCGCCGCTCTCGGTCTGGAGCTGCACGCCGGCCACGTTACCCGTCAGGGCCTGTGTGGCGTTTGAAACAATATGCTTGGAAATGTCATCGGCCTTCATCTCACCGGCAGCGCCCGTGAACGATGAACGCTTCTGTGTGCCATAAGCCACGACGACCACGTCGTCGAGGGTGTGCTGGTCGGCAATCAAGGTTATCCTGACATTTTGGCCTGCCTTCACGGTTTGCTCCTTCATGCCGAGGTAGCTCACCGTGAGCTTGGAATTGGCGGGGGCGGAGATGGAGAAGTGTCCATCAATGTCGGTCACGGCGCCCGTCTTGGTGCCATCGACCCTTACCGCCGCTCCCACGATTGGGTCACCGTTCTCGTCGATGACGGTACCGGAGACCGTGGACTGCGCCAGCGCTACTCCCGTCATCAGGAACAGGCCGGCTAAAAGCATCGTAAGTCTTTTTACCATAAAAACTCTTTGTTTTAAAATAATAATATATATATTGTGTTTTATTCTCTCTCTTCCCTGCCCCCGATATGCACGCACACCTCGAGGGCGGAGGTGGGCAAAATCCTGTTCTCCTAAAAAACTTTAATCTTTTTTAAGATGGTATGCAAAATTAACAAGTTTATCGCAAGCGACAAAGAAAATTAAAAGAAACTTTCCTTTTTTAACATGTTATCCTGCAATTTGTTGCAAAAAGTAAGATAAAAGGACAAAAAAGCGCAACAATTCTCACGTTTAAGCCATTTGGTGGTACCCATGCGCTATCTTCCTAAGTCATCGTGGAGCTTTATTGCCAGGCTTCAACCTTATGAGGATAGGTCTTGTACGGCCCGGCTATTGTTTCGCCTTGTTTCATATAAGACTCTTCCTGAATTTGGAGTGATGGGTTACGTAAAGAAGGCAATACGGCATTGTGTCAATCCACGACAAGCGACATGCACGCGCGCGGAAATGTAAAATATTATTGCCAAAATTTAACACTTGGAAACAGGTGCATTTAGAGCGGAAAAAGGGTAGCCTTCCACCTCTTGGCAACACCGTCAGCCGGTTTTCTGCCATAAATTTTTGCCGTTACGGCGTTATCGCGTCGCGATTACACTGTAACGGCAACGCGATTGCACCGTAACGGCGATGCGATTACACCGTAACGGCAACGCGATTACACTGTAACGGCGACGGCTTTTTAGCTGATTTGCAACGCCGAAAAACCTCTAAAAACATAATCTCTTGATAGCCAACAGTTTATCAAAATGACCCATAATCGCGTCATTTACACGCAAGCGACAGCTCGGTTGAAAAAAATCGATTCTCAGACGACCATTTGTAAAACATTTTGACATACATTGTGATGCTTTGCAGGGGCTGCACCCTGCAAAGCATATGTCAAGACCGACGATTTTACAATTCATTTTTCCTCTTGGGAGCATGGATATGTATAAGAAGCAGCGCGAGTTATATGCTGCCAGAGCCATACCTCTTGATTTTATCCCTTAGGAATTTCTTTAGGTCTTTGTCTCCAAGCACGTCGATGTGGTCGTAAAGGCCAAGTATGAACCGGGCTATGGCATCGTAAGTGGCCACGTCGGTCTCGAAGAGCCAATGGGTGTCGTCATCGGGACGAATCATGCGCAAGGAATGGGGATACTCTTCTTGCATGAAGTTGCAAGAAGACACGTCGAGGCGCAACACCACATGATGGCGCACCTCGCCGCTGTACATGAACATGTCGGTAAAGGCATTGCGGTGCTTATTGGTGTTCTCCCATTCCTTATCGAGAATCTCCACGATGCTTATCCTCGAAATCTTAAACGTCTTGTTCCTGCCCGACTCGACCTCGTAAGCCCTGACATCCGTGTCCTCGCCAAGAAACATGAACGGCTCCACCAGCCTGTCTCTCACCGTAAGACTGTTTGACGAGGCGTAATTGTGCAACACCACGCATTTGTGGTCTTTCATGGCACTCTGAAGAAGCATGTAGTTGGTATAAGGGCCATAGTTCTTCTTGTTGCCACCAAGCACGTCGAAATGGTAGAAACGCTTCAGCTTCAACCTTATGCCGGCTGCCATGGGATTGTCCACGTCCTTGCCGATAAGCATCCTGTACAAGTAAAAGGCCTGATCCACATTGAGACCTACCGAATCGTTGATGTCCTTGAAAAACGGTGAAGTGGCGTCAAGGTTGTAGCCCAACCTGTTGTGGTTAACGAAAAAACCGTAAGCCGACAACGCCTTCACTACGTAATAAGCGTTGCGAAGGCTCGTGCCAAGAATCTTGGCAATGTCGGGCGCGGAAAGAATCTTGTCACCGGAAATCGCGCGTATGACGTCAAGCCAACGGAAAAACGACTTGGCATTGTCATTGTTCTCCTTTGCCATCGCTCATTCGAATTTCAGTTCAAGCTGACGGTCACCATAGAGGTTATAGCTCTTGCGGTGATACTTCGTTATGCCATGCTCGGCTATCGCCGCCCGATGGTCTTTCGTGGGATAACCCTTGTTTTTCTTCCATTTGTAAGCAGGGAACTCCTCGTCAAGCCGGCCCATGTAGTCGTCTCGATAAGTCTTTGCCAATATCGACGCGGCGGCTATGGCCTGGTATTTGGCATCGCCATGCACGATGCAAGCGTAGGGGAGTGAAGAGTGAGGAGTGAGGAGTGAAGAATCCGCTTGACACGTATGTGGAATCCTTGGCGTGGGATCGAACCTGTTGCCGTCTATGATGAGAGCCTGTGGCCTTACGCTCAAAGCGGCAATGGCACGGTGCATGGCGAGGAAAGAGGCATGAAGGATGTTAATCTCATCGATTTCCTCGGGTGTCACTATGCCTACCGCCCACGCCACGGCATCGCGCTGTATCTGCTCGCGAAGGGCATAACGGCGCCTCTCGGTCAACTTCTTCGAGTCGTCAAGGTCGGGGTTGTCATAGTCGGGCGGCAAGATGACGGCGGCGGCATACACGCTGCCGGCCAGGCAACCACGCCCGGCCTCATCGCAACCTGCCTCTATAAGGTCTTTATAATAATGTGGCGATAGTTTTCCCATGAATTGAGTGGCGAACTAAAAATTATCAAAATCATTCCGCTTCATTATCATAGGATAACGTTCAGGATGCCTTAAACTGTCTATTTCCAAATCAACGTCCAAATCTGACCAGCAAATAGCATCCCGACCTTCTAAACGGACATTAAGTACATTGCGAATGGAAGCATTTTGAAAGACAGGACTCATATTCAGAACATCTTGCTGACGCGCTCTATGCCCTCGGCAAGCACGTCGATCTCATGCTTCGTGTTGTAAAGGGCGAAGGAGGCGCGAACGGTGCCAAGCACGCCGAGCCTGTCCATGAGCGGCTGGGCGCAATGGTGACCCGTGCGCACGGCAATGCCGAGCTGGTCGAGAAGCGTACCCATGTCCATGTGGTGTATGTTGCCCACGTTGAAGCTCACCACGGCGTCGTGGGCGTGGGTCTTGTCGTGAGGCCCATAGATATGCATGCCGTCAATGGCGGAGAGACGCTGGAGGGCATAGGCCGTGAGCTCGCGCTCGTGACGCTCTATGTTGTCCATGCCAAGACGCTCCATATAGTCTATGGCTACGGCAAGGCCGTGGGAGGCTATGTAGTCGGGCGTGCCAGCCTCAAACTTCAATGGCGGCTTCTCAAACGTGGTCTTGTCGAAGCTCACGTGGTCTATCATCTCGCCACCACCTTGATAGGGCGGCAGGCGGTCGAGCCACTCTTCCTTGCCATACAGCACGCCGATGCCCGTGGGACCGTACATCTTGTGGCCGCTGCAGACATAGAAATCGCACCCGAGCTTCCGGACGTCTACTTTCACGTGAGGCGCGCTCTGCGCCCCGTCCACCACGCAAGGCACGCCGTGGTCGTGGGCCATCCTTACAATATCCTCCACGGGATTGACCGTGCCGAGGACATTGCTGACATGGGCCACGCTCACTATCCTTGTCTTCTCGTTGAAGAGATTGTCGTATGCCTCCATGTCGAGCACGCCGTCGTCGGTCATGGGTATCACGCGCAGCCTTATGCCCTTGCGACGCGCCGCCAACTGCCAAGGCACTATGTTGGAGTGATGCTCCATGACGGAGACTATCACTTCATCGCCCGGCTCCATCATGGCCTCGCTGAACGTGGCCGCAATGAGGTTAAGGCCCTCCGTGGTGCCACGGGTGAACACTATCTCCGACGCGCTTTCAGCGTTGAGGAAGCGCCTCACCGTCTCGCGTGCCTGCTCGTGCAGGTCGGTGGCCTGCACGCTGAGGTAATGCACGCCACGGTGTACGTTGGCGTTCTCGTTGAGATACTCGTCGCGCATGGCGTCGAGCACGCACAAGGGTTTCTGCGTCGTGGCGGCGTTGTCAAGATAGACAAGCGGCTTGCCGTGGACCTCGCGGCTCAATATCGGGAAGTCTTCCCGCACCTTTTCTATGTCGTACATCATTTTGCCTTTCTTTATTACAGCGTTAAACCATTACTTGCAAATCTTGCAATTGGAGCATTTGCCAAGCTCGCCACGGAAACGCATCTCCACCAACTGGTGCAGACGGTCGCGCAGCGGCTCAAGTTTTATCTGGTCTATCACCTCGCCTATGAACGCGAATTCCAACAGGAGCTTAGCCTCATGCTCGTCGATGCCACGTTGCTGCATGTAGAACATGGCGGCATCGTTGAGCTGGCCAACCGTTGAGCCGTGCGAGCACTTCACGTCGTCGGCGTAAATCTCCAGCATGGGCTGGGTGTACATCCTCGCCCGCTTTGTCATGACGAGGTTCTGGTTGCGCTCGTCGGATGTCGTCTTTTGGGAATCGTGGCGCACGAGCACGCGACCGGCGAACGCGCCGATGGCGTCATCATCGACGACATACTTGTACAATTCGTGCGAATCGCAATGGCCCACCTGATGGTCTATCAAGGTGTTGTTGTCCACGTGCTGGCTCTTGTCGGCAATGACACAGCCGTTGCACCAGCACTCGGCCCCCTCGCCCTTGAACACGAGGTCGAGACGGTTGCGGGTGATGCCGTTGCGCAAGGTTATTACGTTGTGGTTGACCCTGCTGTTGGCTTGCTGCTCTATATAGACATTGCTCACGCGCGTGTTCTTGTCGTGGGTCTCCTCCAGGCAGTAAAGGTCGAGGCTTGCGTTCTCGCCCACGTATGCCTCTATCACCTGCGTGCCAAGGAAGTTGCGGTCGTCGGCCGAGTCGTCGCAGAAGAGGAGCTTGGCCTCAGCGCCCTCGTCCATGACGATGAGCACGCGGCGGTTGACCATGAGGTCGACGTCGGAGCGCAGGATGTTGACCACCTGGATGGCGCGGTCGACCTTTACGTTGCGGCCCACATGTATGAACAGCCCGTCCTCGGCAAGCATGGTGTTGAGCGCGGTCACGGCGTCTTCCGACGTCTTGGCAATCTGGCCGTAATATTTCCCTACCAATTCGGGTCGCTCGTCGGCGGCGTCCTTCAGGCTCATCACCTCCACGCCCTCAGGCAAGCCCACCTTGGGCAACGCCTTCTTGTAGAAGCTGTCGTTGACGACGAAATAGAGCGACGTGGAAAGGTTGGGCACGTCGCAACTGAAGACGCTATATGGATTCACTGGGAACTCCACGCGGTTGACGTTCACCCCATAGTCGGGGGCGAACAGTTTCTCCATGCTGGTATACTTGTATCGCTCTACCTTGCGCGAGGGGAAGCCTTGACGCTTGAAATCCTCGAAGGCGGTATCGCGCACGGCGTTCATCACGGCCGAGGAGTGGGCGTTGAGCATGTCGCGTGCCTGGGTGTAAAGCTCTATGTATTGTTTTTCACTACTCATGACCTTCTCCTCACTTTCCGTATTTCTCGTCGGCCTCTTCCTTTATCCAGTCGTAGCCGCGCTTCTCTATCTCCTTCGACAGCTCCGGGCCTTCGGTCTTGACTATGCGGCCATTGTAGAGCACATGCACCACCTGTGGCTTTATCATGTCGAGCAGGCGCTCGTAGTGGGTGATGACGATTATCGACTTTTCTGGTGTGAACAGCTTGTTCACGCCCTCGGCCACGATACGCATGGCGTCCACGTCAAGGCCGGAGTCGGTCTCGTCAAGGATGGTGAACTTGGGGTCGAGCATGGCCATCTGGAATATCTCGTTGCGCTTTTTCTCGCCACCGGAGAAGCCCTCGTTGACCGAGCGGCGCGACAGTTTCGGGTCGAGGCCTACGAGCTCACGTTTCTCTTTCATCAGTTTCATGAAGTCGGCAGCCTTCAAAGACTCCTTGCCCTCATACTCACGCTTGGCGTTGACGGCGGCCTTCATGAAGTTGACCATCGACACTCCAGGTATCTCCACGGGATACTGGAACGAGAGGAACAAGCCGGCGCGCGCCCTGTCCTCCGGCTTCATCTCCAGAAGGTTCTTGCCGTTGAAGATAGCCTCGCCCTCGGTTACGGTATAGAGAGGGTTACCCGTGAGCACAGCGCTCAAGGTTGACTTACCGGAACCGTTTGGTCCCATGATAGCGTGTATCTCACCGTCGTTGATGGTCAGGTTGATACCTTTCAATATTTCTTTGCCTGCAATGGTAGCATGCAGATTCTTTACCTCTAACATATTTTTATTAATAAAACAAATTCCATAACAGTCCGCGCGTGTCACCTTTGGTCCACTTGAATGGGAATGTGAGCTTCAGTCCGATGGTGAGCACGTGGCGGTGCAATTGTCCATGATAGCTTGACTCCTTTTCTGTTCCGCCCTCCGTGTATCTGACGTGATAGGGAGAAGCCAGACCAAAACGATAACCGTATTCCACTTGCAGCACTATGCTTGAGAAGAGCCTGACATCAACTCCCGCCATCGGTCCTACGCTGAAACGCGGTTCTCTCACCGTGCCCTTTGCCTCATACGAATATTGCTTGTCTACTTTGCTGTAACCTGGCGACACTGAGGCATCCATGCTGAAATCGCCTCGGTCGCAGTTGTACGCCCACAAGACATCCATGCCGAGATATGGCACGACTGGCCAATCCCCAGGGGCGGGATACCACCGTCCGCCAAGCATGAGCTGACTGAGGTCTGCGCTTGCGTCACCTTTCAGGAAAGTGAGTTCCTCATGCTCATAGCCTGCCTTCAAGCTGAAGTTTGTCTTGGGCAGGTAGTATTCCACATGCAACTTCGTTACCAGCCCTGTACATGACGTGGAAAGCGCACGCAGCCTTGGCACGCCGCTGGCAGGAGAAGATGCCTTGCTTGTGATATTGCCGCCCACTTGACCGTCTATGGCCCAACGCGGAGAACTGTCTTCGTCTTGAGCCACCGCGCTTAGGCTCACCAGCAGGAAGAGTGTTGTCAATATGGTTGAAAGGCGATACATGGCTGCTTATCTCAGTTTTACCCCACGGTTCCCTCAAGCGACACGCTCAGGAGCTTTTGCGCCTCAACAGCGAACTCCATGGGCAGCTTATTGAGCACGTCCTTGGCATAGCCGTTCACTATCAAGCCCACAGCGTCCTCGGTAGGTATGCCTCGCTGATTGCAATAGAAGAGTTGGTCTTCGGATATCTTCGACGTGGTGGCCTCGTGCTCCACCACCGCCGTGTCGTTGTGGATGTCCAGGTATGGGAAGGTATGGGCGCCGCAGTTGCTGCCCAGGAGCAACGAGTCGCAGGAACTGTAGTTGCGGGCATTATCGGCATTGGATGTAGCACGAACCAGACCACGATAGGAGTTCTGGCTATGACCAGCCGAGATACCCTTTGAAATGATGGTGCTCTTGGTGTTCTTGCCCATGTGTATCATCTTGGTACCGGTGTCGGCCTCCTGGTAGTTGTTGGTCACGGCCACGCTGTAGAACTCGGCTTGGGAGTTGTCGCCACGCAACACGCAGGATGGGTATTTCCACGTGATGGCGGAGCCTGTCTCCACCTGCGTCCAGCTCAGCTTTGAGTTCACGCCACGCAAGTCGCCTCGCTTGGTCACGAGGTTCAGCACGCCGCCCTTGCCGTGCTCGTCGCCCGGATACCAGTTCTGCACGGTGGAGTATTTCACCTCGGCGTTGTCCTTGACTATAATCTCGACGATGGCGGCATGGAGCTGGTTCTCATCGCGCATTGGCGCGGTGCAGCCCTCCAGGTACGACACGTAAGCGTCGTCGTCGGCAATGATGAGCGTGCGCTCAAACTGTCCCGTGTTGCGGGCGTTGATGCGGAAATAGCTACTCAGCTCCATGGGGCAACGCACGCCCTTGGGAATATAGACGAACGAGCCGTCGCTGAACACGCAACTGTTCAGCGCAGCGAAGAAGTTGTCACGATAAGGCACCACGGTGCCCAGATATTCGCGCACCAAGTCGGGATGCTCCTTGATGGCCTCGCCGATGCTGCAGAAGATGACGCCCCTCTCGCGCAGCTTGTCCTTGAAGGTGGTCTTCACCGACACTGAGTCCATGATGGCGTCCACGGCGGTGCCGCTCAGCGCCAATCGCTCCTCCAAGGGTATGCCGAGCTTGTCGAACGTCTTTTCCAGCTCCGGGTCTATCTCCTTGTTCTTTGGCTTCTTGGCCAAAGGGTCGGCATAATATGAGATTGCTTGATAGTCGATAGGTGGCACGTGCACGTGTCCCCATGTGGGTTGCTTGAGCGTCTGCCAATAGCGGAACGCCTTGAGGCGGAAGTCGAGCATCCATTCCGGCTCGCCTTTCTTCTTTGAAATCAGGCGCACAACGTCCTCGTTGAGTCCCGTGGGTATGATGTCGGTATGCACGTCGGTGGTGAAGCCGTATTCATATTTCTGTTCGGCCACCTGGCGCACGAAGGCATTTTTTGTATCTTTGTTTTCCATTTTCCTGTTCTGCTTTGCGTAGCATGCCACGCTGACAAAAGAGCACAATGCACCCTCTTGTTGTAAAATGCAAAATTACGAATAATGCGGTTATTTCCCTAAGAATTAACGCTTTTTTTATAGCCGCAACCTTGCGCCACGTCTTGGCAGACAGTGGTGTTTCATTAGCGCACGCTCACCTTGCGCGCCACGGTGCATGGAGCATAATCAGCCGACAGACAGTCCACGACCATGAGATAATCTCCTTTTTTGGCTGGCGCGGCAAAGGTTTTCCGCGCCTCGTCAGCATAATTGGCAATGCCAAGCGACGGCGTGTACATCACGCCTTTGCTCTCTACCGCCTCGGGCTTGAAACCTTTTGTTGTAAGCTCAAGGCAACCGTTTATGCATAAGGAATGGCGGGCGATGGATTGCGCCGGCGTGAGATATTCCACCGTGGCGATGTCCTGCATATTCAGGTTCACGGCATTGGTGGCATCCGTAAGCACTCCGTCGACATATATCTTCACTTCCGACTTGCCGCTGAGCGTGGACGCGCGTGTAGGGTAAAGATGCCATGTCAGGGGGCCACTGCCCGTGCCCTTTTCCGTCTCGTCCAGACCATCATCCCTGGTTGAGGACACCAACTTCATATAAGTAGAGAAATGGTAAATCATTTGCTGGAATGTCTGATAGTTGCGCTTGTCCATCACGTCTTCCGTGATGAGCTTGTCGCCATAAAACTCCTTTTCCTCTTTGGCATAGTCTTTCTTGACATACGCCGTCACCACCACGTCAGACAAATTGTTCACACCATGCCAGTTGAACCCCTGCCTGCCAGCATCGGTTGCCGTTACGGAAACGGTGTCGCCAAGAAGGCCCTTCCGGTAATTCATCACCGTCGGTATGGTGTCGCCATAAAACTCATATTCGAATTGCCCTGAGCCGTTCTTCTTGTCGTGCGCGCTCACGAAGAAGCTGTCGCCTTGCGGATAGTCTCCAATAGGCAAAAAGAACGTGCCGTCTTTTCGTATCTCTGTCGAGAACGTTTCGGCGTTGCTACGCTGATAAGCCACGATGTTGCCTTCCTTGAGCTTCCAGTTCTTTCCTTTTCCCCAAACCGTTCCTTTTATGGCGTTGGTCACCTCTGGCTGGTATTTCATCTTCCATCCCTCCGACATCACCTTGGCAATGTCGAGCCTTTGGAAACTTGCGGACAGCAACCAACCGTTGATGTCGGCAAAGTCTGGGCTTCAGCAATAAAAGAAAACACCAGCATCAAAACAAGAATCACAGATTTTCTCATAGAATCAAGTTTTTGATAAAAGTCGTTATTTAATAACAGGACTGTAAGTCAACTGTATTGACCGCAAATATAATGGTTTAATCTGAACATGCCAAGCTTCTTCATGTTAAAACAGAATAAAAAAAATCCGCTATGCCTTGTTTGTCGCAAAGCATAACGGATTATACATATTTATAAATAAGAGCTTACAGCTTCTGCTCCACCTCAATCTCGGTGAATGTCTCGATGATGTCACCCACCTGTATGTCGTTGTAGTTGACGAGCGAGATACCGCACTCCAGACCTGTAACGACCTCCTTCACGTCGTCCTTGTAACGCTTCAAGGCGGCGATAGCTGCGGTGTGGACCACGATTCCGTCGCGCACGACATGGGCCTTGTCCTTTGAGTGGACCTTGCCCTCGGTGACAAGTGCGCCGGCGATGGTGCCGACCTTGGAAATCTTGAACACCTGCTTGACCTCCACCTCGGCGGTGACAACCTCTTTCGTCACCTTGTCGAGCATGCCGACCATGGCGGCCTTGATGTCGTCGATGGCGTCGTAGATGATTGAATAGGTGTTGATTTCCACGCCCTCGCGGTCGGCGAGCTTGCGCGCGTCGGCAGAAGGACGCACCTGGAAGCCCACGATGACGGCATCGGAAGCCGAGGCGAGCATGACGTCGTTCTCTGAAATCTGACCCACGGCCTTGCTGATGACGTTGACCTGAACCTTCTCGGTAGAGAGCTTGAGGAAGGAGTCGGACAAGGCCTCGATAGAACCGTCGGTATCACCCTTGACAATGATGTTGAGCTCGTGGAACTCGCCGCGCGCGATGCGGTGCGAGATGTCGCCGAGGGTAAGGCGCTTCTGCGTGCGCAAGCCTTGCTCACGCTGCAGCTGCTCGCGCTTGTTGGCGATATCGCGCGCCTCCTGCTCAGTGTCTATCACGTGGAACTGGTCGCCGGCCGTCGGCGCGCCGTTGAGACCGAGCACGATGGTCGGCTCTGCAGGCTTCACGTTGTCGATGTGCTGGTTACGCTCGTTGAACAACGCCTTGACACGGCCCCAAGATGTACCCGCGAGCACGATGTCGCCAACGTGGAGCGTGCCGTTGCTCACGAGAACGGTCGACACGTAACCGCGGCCCTTGTCGAGCGACGACTCGATGACGGTACCCGTGGCCTTGCGGTTGGGGTTGGCCTTCAAGTCGAGCATGTCGGCCTCAAGCAGCACTTTCTCCATGAGGTCGTCCACGCCAATGCCCTTCTTGGCGCTGATCTCCTGGCACTGGTACTTACCGCCCCACTCCTCCACGAGGAGGTTCATGTTGGCAAGGTCCTCACGTATCCTGTCGGCATTGGCTCCCGGCTTGTCTATCTTGTTGATGGCGAACACCATTGGCACGCCTGCCGCCTGACAGTGGGCGATGGCCTCCTTGGTGGTAGGCATCACGGAGTCGTCGGCGGCGATGATGATGATGGCGATATCGGTGACCTGTGCGCCACGGGCACGCATGGCGGTGAAAGCCTCGTGTCCAGGGGTGTCGAGGAACGTCACCTTGCGGCCGCTCTTCAGCGTCACGCTGTAAGCGCCGATGTGCTGGGTGATGCCGCCCGCCTCGCCGGCGATGACGTTGGTGTTGCGTATATGGTCGAGCAGCGATGTCTTACCGTGGTCGACATGACCCATGACCGTGACAATCGGGGCACGCGGCACGAGCTCGCTCTCGTCGTCTTCATCCTCGCTGACGGCCTCTTGCACCTCAGCGCTCACATATTCGGTCTTGAAGCCAAACTCCTCTGCCACCATGTTGATGGTCTCGGCGTCGAGGCGCTGGTTGATGGAGGCCATGATGCCGATGCTCATCAGCGTGGAGATGACCTGCGTCACGGAGATGTTCATCATCGTGGCGAGCTCCGACACGGTAACAAACTCGGTGAGCTTCAGCACCTTGCTCTCCTTCTTCTCGGCGCGTGCCTCAGCGTTGAGCTTCTCCTGCACGGCCTCGCGCTTCTCCTTGCGGTATTTGGCGCCCTTCTTGTTCTGGCTCTTGCTTGTCAGGCGTGCCAACGTCTCCTTCACCTGGCGTGCCACGTCCTCGTCGTTGACCTCAGCGGGCTTGTTGTCGCGGTTGCGGTTCTTCTTTTTCTTGCCGTTCCCGTTCTTGTTCCCGGTCTGCTGGTTGGCGGCGGCGTTGATGTCCACCTTGTTGTTGTTTATGCGCTCGCGCTTGCCGCGGTTGTTGGCGTTGGCGTTGTTGCCACCGTTCTGCTGGCGCTGGCGCTCACGCTGCCTCTCCGCGCGCGACTTCTTCTTTGGCCTTGTGCTTGAGTTGATGGCGCTCAGGTCTATCTTGCCGAGCACCGTCACCTTTGGCGTGTCGTCGATGCGCGTCTCCGTCTTCGTGCGGAATATCTCCGTACCCTTCTTGGCGTCCTTGGAAGGCCGTGTCACCTCTGCCACCTTCACCGCGTTGGGCTTCTGTATTACTTGATGCTGCTTCGGCATTGGCTTCTTGTCGGCGGGCTTGGCGTCTTTCGCGCGTGGAGCCTGTGGCGCTGGCTGTGGCGCGGAAGGCTTCACGACAGGTTTCTCGGCCGCGGCCTTCTCTGGAGCGGCCACGGGCTTCTTCGCCTCTGCAGGCTTGGCGTCGGCTTGCTTTGGGGCGGCAGGCTCCGGCTTGGCAGCCTCCACCTTCTTGGGCTCCACCTTGGCGGCCTCAGCCTTAGGCTCCTCCGCCTTGGCTTCCGGCTTCTTGTTGGCAGCCTCTTCCTTCACGGCGGCAGCCTCTACCTTCTGACTGACGGCAGCAGTCTCAGGCTTGGTTGATTTCTTCTCAGGAGATGCATCAGACTTGTTTTCCACAGGGCGTTTTCCCACGCTGTCGAGGTCTATCTTCCCCAGCGGCGTGTACTTCTGGTGTCCACCCAATTCCAGGCCACTGTCGACGCGGCGCTTGGAGTTGTCTCGGTCTTTCTTCTTCTCAGGCTTCTTGAAGAGCTGCTCTGCCTTTTTCTTGACAGCAGCATCCTTCTTGAATGCCTCAACGAGGGCGGCGTATTGCTTGTCGTTGAGCTTGAAGTTAAGGTCGTCCTTGACCTCTCCAAGCCCCTCGGCCCTCTTTTGCAGGAAGCCTACTGCCGTTTGGCGTCCTATGTTCAGTTCACATAATGCTTTGTTTAATCTGATGCTCATATAAAATATTTACCTTCTTTATTCAAATTCCTTTTTCAACACTTCCAACACATGGTCCACGGTCTCTTCCTCAAGGTCGGCCTTCTCTACCAGCATCTCACGAGGAGCGTCGAGAACCTCGCGCGCCGTCTGCGGGCCAACGGCCTTGATGGCATCGATAATCCACTGGTCAATCTCGTCGTTGAACTGGTCGAGATACACGTCGTCGAGCTGGCCTTCCTCGTCGCCGTCGGTAACGACACGGAACACGTCGATGGTATATTCCGTCAGCATGGAAGCGAGCTTGATGTTCATTCCGCCGCGGCCGATGGCGAGGCTCACCTGGTCGGGCTGCAGATAGACGCTTGCCTTATGCTCCGCCTCGTCGAGCTTTATCTCCGTCACCTGTGCCGGGCTCAACGCGCGCTGTATGAAGAGCTTGGTGTTGGCCGACCAGTTGACCACGTCGATGTTCTCGTTGTCGAGCTCTCTCACGATGCCATGCACACGGCTGCCATGCACGCCCACGCAGGCTCCCACCGGGTCGATGCGGTCGTCGTAGCTCTCCACGGCAATCTTGGCGCGCTCACCCGGCATGCGGGCTATCTTCTTGATGGAGATAAGGCCATCCTGAATCTCAGGCACCTCGTTCTCGAGCAGGCGCTGGAGGAACGTCGGGCTCGTACGGGAGAGTATGATGCGAGGGTTGTTGTTCTCGTTGTCCACGCGCTCGATGACGCACCTCACGGTCTCGCCCTTGCGGTAAACGTCGGCGGGTATCTGCTCGCTCTTGGGGAGGTGAAGCTCGTTGTTGTCGTCGTCGACGAGGAGCACCTCGCGCTTCCACACTTGGTAAACCTCGGCAGAGATGAGCTTGCCCACCCTGTCCTTATATTTATTGTAGAGGGCGTCGTGCTCAAGCTCGAGAATCTTGCTGGCAAGGGTCTGGCGAAGGGTAAGGATGGCACGGCGGCCAAACTTGGCGAAGTCGACGGCCTCGGACACTTCCTCGCCGACCTCATAGTCGGTGTCTATCTTCTGCGCGTCGGCAAGGCTAATCTCCTTGTTCTCGTCGGCCACCTCGCCGTTGGCCACGACGATGCGGTTGCGGTAAATCTCAAAGTCGCCCTTGTCGGGGTTCACGATAACGTCAAAGTTCTCGTCCGAACCAAAGATTTTGGCAAGCACATTGCGGAAGCTTTCCTCAAGCACGCTCACGAGCGTAGTGCGGTCTATGTGTTTTGTATCCTGAAACTCACGGAACGAACCCATCATGTTCACCTGCTCGTCGTCAATCTTTTTTGCTGGCATAGCTGTATTGTCTTTTTTATTTTGTTTTTATTTGAAGTTTATCAAGTATTTGGTGTATTTCACCGTATCCATGTTGAAGTCGTGGTCCACGTCCATCATCACGGGGCGCTTCTTGCCCTCCACTTTCACCTTCTCGCTCACGGTGACGATGAAGTCGCGCCCGCTGACGCTCTTGAGCACGCCACGGGTCTTCTTGCCATCGGCATCGAGCACCTCGACGGGCTCGCCAACGAAAATCTCATATTGGCGCGCCACCTTGAAAGGCTGGCCGAGACCAGCCGAGCCCACCTCGAGCTCATAGTCTTCCTCGTCCCTGTTGAGATGGTCTTCGATGTATTGGCTCAGCTTGGCACAATCCTCTATCCAGACACCATCAGCATGGTCTATCTCGACGGTAATCTTGTCATCGGGGCTGATGTTTAGGTCCACAAGGAAATACTCCTTGTCCTTTAGCCACTCTTCTACTAATGCTTTTACGACGTTCTTGTCTATCATGTATTGAAGTTATAAAAAAATGAGGAACTCGCCTTGGGAGTCCCTCATTCCACTGAACGCCGCAAAGTTACACATTTTTTCGCGTTCCCGCAAGTATTAAGCCGTTCTTTTTCGTGGCACTATTTAGATTTTTATCTTTTTGCAGATATTAATAAATGATAAAAAGATAATAAATTTGCGTTTGTTTTTTGCAATTCAAAACTAAATTTGTTATGTTTGCAATAATTTGAAAATAAGGTGCCTAATTTAATAACAAAATAACTTTATATGCTTTGGAATATATTACTTTTATTTTTATGTCTTGTGGTAATATACTCATTATTGGCAAATGTTTACTATATCACAGCGCAACTTCATCGGAAAGAGTATAAAGGGGCTGCAATAAATTTCACATTGCTTGTTCTCCAAATATTGATATTGATATTTATCCTTAGACCAAAAGAGATGCTTAAAAGCCTTATGGAATTTTTCGGTTAAACTCCACTGCAAACGGCGCGGCCGTACCAAAAAAACGCCACGGTGTGGTACTCGCAGTACCACACCGTGGTATTCGCAGTACCACACCGTGGTATTCACAGTACCACGCCGTGGTATTCGCAGTACCACGCCGTGGTATTCGCAGTACCACGCCGTGGTATTCTCATCATATCTCCATGGCCACGCCGCCACCCGGCGCGAGATGCACGGTCACCTTGCCGTCGGCAGGTATGGTGACGGTAGTCTTCTCATAGTCTTGGGCGAACTTCTCGGCGTTGGCCCCGTCCTTGAACACCACGGCCGTCTTTCCCGCCACTTTCAATGGCGTGAGGTCGAGCGTGAGGTCGCGAGGGGTCCAGTTGGTCAACGCGCCGACATACCACTTGCCGCCGGCGCGACGGGCCACCGCCACATACTCTCCCACCTCGCTCTTCAGGGCCACCGTCTCTTCCCAGACAGTGGGTATTTTAGCGATGAAATCGGTACTTTCCGGCTCTTCGTCGTAGTGGGTAGGACTGTCGCAAAGCATGTTGAGAGGCGAGAGGAAGACCACGTATTCGGCAAGCTGATGGCAGCGTGTGCCCTGGCTCATCGGCTCGGAGTTTGACGGGCGGTAGGTCGAGCGCGTGCCGTTGAGCATGGCTCCTTGGGTATAGTCCATTGGGCCGGCGAAGTTGCGGGCGAAAGGCACCGTGACATCATATTGCACCTGGTCGTATTTCTTCATCGTCGACCACTTGTTTTGCTCCTGGCCATTCACGCCCTCGAAGTTTATCACGTTGGGCCACGTCCTCGTCAGTCCGGTCGGCGGACAGATGCCGTGGAAGTCGAGCACCTGCTTGTATTTGGCGCAGGTCTCTGCGGCCTTATAGAGGAAGTTCATCACCTCCGCGTCGTTGCGGTTTATGAAATCGACCTTGTAGCCTTTCACGCCCATCGCCGCGTAGGTCTGGCACACCCGTTCCATGTCGCGGTCGAAAGCCTTGTAGCCAGCCCAGAGTATTATGCCCACGCCTTTCTGCTTGCCATAGTCGACGATACCTTTCAAGTCAATCTCCGGCACCACCTGGAAGAGGTCGGCCTTCTTGTTCACCGCCCATCCCTCGTCGAGGATGACGTATTCTATGCCGTACTTGGCGGCGAAGTCGATATAATGTTTATAGGTCTGGGTGTTTATGCCCGCCTTGAACGGCACCTTATACAGTCCCCAGTCGTTCCACCAGTCCCATGCCACCTTTCCGGGCTTCACCCATGAGGCGTCGGCCAAGCGCGATGGCGCGGCGAGGCGGAACACCATGTCGTTGTCGAGGATGTCCTTGTCTTCCGCCGACACGCTTATTATGCGCCACGGGAACTTCTGTTTTGGCTTTGCCAAGGCGATATAATCCTCCGTCTCGGTGACTATTTGTTCCAGCTCGTTGTGTCCGCCTTGCTTCACGGTCTTGGGACAAGGCGCGAAGACGGCATCCATGCCATTCTTCTTGCTTCCCTTCTCAACGAACATGCCGGGATAGTTCTCCACGTCGCTCTCCGCCACCACGACCTTCACGCCATTGTCCGCCTTGACTATATATGGCAAGAAGATGAGCTGTCCGTCTCTCAGCTCGGAGAGGCAAGCAGGCGTGTAGTTGTTCTCAAACGAGTTGTGCAGTTGCGCCTTCACGTCACCCTTCTCGCGCACGTATGGCACGAGCGTCTCCAAGTCGTCGGGATAGTTCATGTCGGCCTGCTCAGCCACGATTTTCAACGATTTCATCGAGCCTGACACGAACCGATAAGCCACGCCCTCGTCGTAGGCGCGAAACACTATTGAGAAGCCGTCGAACGCGAGCGTCAGCTCGTTGCAGCGGTCGGCTACCACGGCCTTCTTATAGTTCTGCGCGCTGATGGTCTCGTTGCGCGCCACCTTTGTCGCCTTTCTCAGCTTTGACCCCACTCCCCATCGGTCACCGGAGCCGACGGTCATGGAGATTTGCGACGGCGCAAGCAGCCGCGTGCCGTTGTAGGTCACTTGATAAGTGATGGCTTTATCAACATTGACCAAGGCCTTCAGCCTGCCATTAGGCGAGGCCAAAGTAAAATTCTTGGCTACGGCATTGGAGCAAAACATAAGCAGCAATGCGCAAACATACAATAAATGGTTCATTGTGAAATTAGGTTTGGTTATCTGGCCGCAAAGGTAGGTCATAATTTCCAAACAAGCCTTGTTTTTTCATAAAAATATCCTTTCTTTTTTCTCATTTACCATCCAAACCTTTGTAATTTTGCAACCAACAAACAGCACCAAAAGCATGAACACGATACACATGTCTCACATTGCCCGTCTGAAATGGCGTCACTGGCTGCTCATCACCCTGCTCGCCATCGTCACCGTCGTCAGGTCGAGCCACAGTTTGGGCCTTGCCTATACCACAAAAGTCTACCCCGTCATCGGCGGTCTGCTATCGCCCCTTTCCGGCTCCGTGCCTTTTGCCTTAGGCGACATCTTCATAGCCTTGAGCATCGCCTGGGTCTTGCTCTATCCCGTCTATGAATTGGCATTGCGCAAGAGGCTCGCCAAGAGGTTCATCATCCTGAGGCCGAGAAACGGGCAATACAAGAAGAAACTGGCAGTCGTGGCAAGGGCCGGCGAATATCTCTTGTGGGTTTACGCTTGGTTCTACATGGCCTGGGGGCTGAACTATTCACAACCCGACGCTTATGCCAGGATAGGCATGAGACCCGTGGAAGCGAGCAAGGCAAAGCTAAAGGCCTTCGCCTATCAATATGCCGACAGCCTCAACAAGTTGAGTGAAGAGTGCGGAGTGAGGGGTGAAGAATCAAAATGGTTAAGGGAAAAGGGAAATGAAGATGAATATGAAGAAAAGGTGAAATGCGAGGAAAGCATCCTCCAAGGATATTATAGGATTGGCGGTCGCGGCATCAACGCCCCGTTCAACCATCATCCCCACGTCAAGACGATGGTGTTCACGCCCCTTAGCTCGATGGCTGGCCTGACAGGCAGCATGGGACCTTTCTTCTGCGAGTTCACCCTCAACGGAGACGTTCGCCCACACGAATACCCTGCCACCTACGCTCATGAGTTAGCCCATTTCCTCGGCGTGGCCAATGAGGGCGAAGCCAACTTCTACAGCTACTTGGCATGCACCGCCTCGGCAGACGAGGCGGTGCGGTTCAGTGGTTATTACAGCATTTTCTTCCACGTCATCAACAATGTCTTCGACATTCTCGGCGAGAAAGAGGGCGATAAATACCTTCGGCACATCAGCCCAAGGGTCATCCTGCTCGCCAAGGGCGACCGCGGCTATTGGCTCAACAAGCGAAGCAAACTGCTCAACGCCGCCCAGGACTTGATGCTCGACATATATCTCCGAGGCAACAACGTGTCGGGTGGAAGAAAGAGCTATTCCGGGGTCATTGGGCTTATCATGGCATGGGAAGAAAAGGAATCAGCCCAACGCCCCAGATGACAAGCGAAAGCAAGAAGGCTATCGCTTTGTCCAATCGTCCTTTACATAACTCTTCGGGAAAGACGTCCGCTCCTTTATGGCATCGTTTCCACGCTCACGTATCCATGTGTCGAATTTCCTCTTACCCTCTTTCAACACTATGACACGCGCGCCATTGGCGAGATGGTTATACTCGGTGTTGCCGCCAGAGAAGCGTCCATAGGCCAAAAGGATGCCATGATACATGGCCGCGAAGTCGTTGTCGTGGTCGTGACCGCAAAAAACGCCCATTACATCGCCTTTTACACGCATGTTGACAAACAGGCCGGTGTTGAGCTTGGGAGAGCAAGGAGCCTCCATTCTCGTGCCATACATTATCACGCTTGGGTCTGACGTGGCCAAATAGTATTCGGGGAATGGTATATGGAAGAATGCCACTGCCGGCAGCGGTTGGCCACCATTCGCCTTGGTAAACGCGTCGCTTGACCTGCGATACCACTCCACCTGCTCGGGCGTGATAAAGGCATAGCCTTTCTCGCCTGCCAATTGCGTCCTGACATGATTATGCGAGTCGATACAGTAGATCACCGCCTCGGCGCGTTGGCCTTTGGCGTCTTTTATCGCAAGGGCATAGTCGGGCGAAGGGTTGGAGCCGCGCTCCGGCATCACGTTGTTCTTTGCCTTGCGTATAATATCGTAGAGAGTGGCGTTAGGGAAGCCTTGCTCCTCATCGTGGTTCCCGAACAGCATCACGAAAGGCACTCCCTGCGCATCGATATGCGCCACAAGCCGCTTCATGGCCATGTCGCCAGGCTTGGAGTAGATGTTGTCGCCCGTGAAGACGGCCAACTGCGGTCTTTCCTTGGCCAGCACGTCGGTGATACACTGCAACGCGGCATCCGACCGCGGATCATCAAGCCGATAGTGCAAGTCGGTGAACTGCACGATTTTGAACTCGCCTCGCGCGTTGAACCGCAAGGCTTGCGCCTTGACCTCCACGAGAGGGGCAAGGCACAAGGCAATAAGCGCAAACAAGAAGTTTCTCATGATATGATGAATTGTGGTATCCACGGCTATTTCAAGAGCCACATGGTTTGGTTCCAGTCGTCAGAGCCCGCGTATTGACTTTCTACGGCCGCCTTTACGTTGTCGCTGTTGTGGTCGTACTCGTCTTGTGGGTACATCCAGCGCAGCGGCATCTTGTCGGTGGGCTCGTTACGGTTTGACAATGGGTTGACCGGCATTCGTGGCCAGCCGGTGCGCCGCCACTCATAATAGGCGTTGTAAGGCTGCTGCATGAAGGTGGCAAGATATTTCTGGACGATGATTTTCTCTATCTTGCCCTCGTCTGACGAAGGCAGGGCTACATTGGCGTTGTTCAAATAAGCGTCTATGTAACTGTCGTCGATAGACATGCCGTGATGATAGTCGGCCTCGTCGGCTGTGTTGTCGGCCGTGAAACGCATCGCGGCCTTTATTCCGTCCGCGTAATACTGGCGCGCGTCGCCACTAATCAAGCCACGCACACACGCCTCTGCCAACACGAACTTCATCTCCGCGTAAGACAGCAACACGGAAGGCTCACCCACCACGTCGTTGGTATAGCGGTTGTTGGTCTGCGACACTTTCCCCTCGCCTACCGCCTTCTGTATGTCCTCCTCTGGCAACGTGGCCTCCACGCCTTCATAGGCGTCCCACGACGACGCGCTCATGCCACTCTTCACGGCATTGGGCGTTGGCTGGGCATAATAGAACAGCCGGCGGTCAGCGAAGGCCTTGAGCGTGTCGACCACTTCCGACGTTATCTGGATATACTGCATATAGTTGTTGCCCTCCTTGTAAAACTCCGGCTTCTGCCCGCTCTTGTCGGAATGCACAAGCTGCAGGTTGTCGGCATTGCTCTCGAAGATGGGCTTTGAGCTGACAATGTTCTGGAAACGGCCCTTGACATTGAGTTCTGCGTCGTCGGCATGTCTATATAGGTTGATGAGTATCTTCAGCTCCAACGTATTGGCCGCCTTGCGCCATTTGTCCACGTCGCCTCCATACACGATGTCGCCTGAGATGTCGTCGGCATCCTGCAGCTCCTTGTCGGCGGTCTCAAGCTCGTTGAGCAGTCCGAGCATGACGTCGCGCTGTGAGTCATAAACCGGCGCGATGATGCCTTCCTCGCCCCTGAACGCCTCGCTGTAAGGGATGTCGCCAACCTTTAGCGAGAGGTCAAACAGCTTCAACGCGCGAATGACGTGGCCCACGCCGTCGTAGCCATTGCGAAGCCGCTCCGTGGAGGCCTTGTTCACCATCTTGTTGACGTTGTAGAGCATCGTCATGTCGGAGAAGTCGGCACGTCCCAGTTTGTTGAAAGCGAGGTCTATGTCGTTGGCCTCAGTCCATGAGATGTACTTGCACAGCATCTCATCCCTCATATAGCCTTTCTTCTCGGTGAACGTGGGCCACAATGAGCGCAAGCAGTTGGTCGCCAACATGGCGGGCGTGGCGTTGGTCGGGGTGTTGGGGTTGGTGTTATAGTCCTCAAACTTGCTGTCGCAACTCGCAAGAGTAAGAGCCGCCGCCAACAATCCACCAGCCAACATCGTATTTGATAATGATAGTGTTTTCATTTCCTTAGTTGATTTCGTTGTTTTTTTATTTGCACAGGCAAGCCTTCCCCTGCGTCAGAACTGCAATTTAATGTTCACTCCGACATATCTCACCGATGGCGACGCCAAGTCGTCAGAAGCCTTGTCCGGGTCAGCAAACTTGTATTCCTTTGTCCAAAGCAACAGGTTCTGCCCAATGAGCGACACCGATGAACTCGTCAGTCCGAGGCTATGGCATATCGACGCCGGTATGTCGTAGGTAAGCGACAGCTCGCGCAACTTGATGAATGTCTCGCTGAAGATGAATTGCGCCCCGTTTACCCAATCGCCCTTTATGAAGCTCTCGTAAGACACTGGGACGTCGTTTGGCGCGAACACGCGTGTGTCTTCGGTGATGTTGCCGTAGGTGTCATACTTCACGTCGCCCGACACCACTTTCACACCGGGTGCCACAAACGTCTTGTTCCCGTTCACCACCTCTTCGTAGCGCCACTGGTTGTCAGTGTCGGGATGGGCACCTGTCTTCCACAGGTTGCGGCATGTCCTCGCGTTAGACAATCCGCCAATGCGGCCATCCACGCCAATGGTAAGCGTGAAACCCTTGTACCTGAAGTTGTTGGTAAGACCCCAAGTCCAGTCTGGCTCGGTGTTGCCAATCTTCTTCACATACTTGCTGCGCTTTGCCTTTCCGTTCACGAGAATCATCTGGCCGTCCGGCGCGTACATCAAGTCCTTCCATGTATAGGCGTCGGCGCGTGCTCCCTTGTACACCCAAGGCTTGTCCTCGGTATATACAGGGTCTATCCTTGAATAGTAGCGCGCAGAGCGTGCCCAGTTGGTCACCACGTTCCATTGGAAGTCATTGCCCTTTATCGGCGTGGCATCTATGAAGAACTCTATTCCGCGGCGGGTGTACTCCTCTTGAGTGTTGACAAGCACGTTCTTGAATCCCGACATCGCCGAAATGGTCGTGGCGGCGGTGTTGTTGTAGGTGTGCTTATTATAATATGTGAAGTCTGCGCGCAAGCGGTTGTTGATGAAGTTCATGGCGGTGCCAATCTCCCACGTGCGGTCTGTTATGGGCTTCACGTTGCCGCGCATCGTCGTTGGATAGGCTGCCGAGTTGAGACCGTCCCACACGGAGTTGTTGATGGTGTAGGCCTGATTGGTGGCATAAATGTCAATGTCGCGTTTCGACACTGTCCACGACCCTCTCATCTTCCAGAAGCTCCACCATTTGGGCAACTTGATGACATTTGACATGAGCACGCTCGCGCCTATCGACGGATAGAAATACGAGTTGTCGCCATCCGGGAGTGTCGACGACCAGTCGTTGCGTCCCGTCACGTCGAGATAGTAGGTGCTCTTGAACCCCAGGGTCGCCTTGGCGTAGAGACTGTTCACCTGCTTGTTGGCAAGATAAGGCTCCACGGTAGGGCTCTCCACCGAGGCTTTCAGCGAGTAGAAACCCGGTATCGACAATCCGTTCTTCGACTCTCCCTGGAGATACTTGTCGCGATAATAATAGATGGAATAACCGCCAAGGGCGTCCACGGTGAGGTCGCCAAACGTCTTTTGGAACATGAGTATGAAGTCGTCGTTGGTGGTGAACACCTGCTCCGACTTTGACATGAAATACCCCTTGTTGGTCTTTCCCCAGTTCTTAGTGGAGTTGATGCCTGCCGGCGATCGTTTCGTGGTGTCGAAATTGGTATAGTCGAAACCGCCACGCACCATCGCCGTGAGCCATGGCGTGATGTGGTAGTTGACGGTGATCATGCCATTGGCCTTGGTGTTGTCCTGACGGTTTATCTTCTCATAGGCCATGAACCACGGGTTGTCGTACCACGACTTGCGCATCCAGTTTTGCTTCACGTCTTTTTCCGCCCAATAGTCACGATAGTCGCGTATGTCGTATTCCGGTCCGGTCCACACCAAGAGATTGTAGATGTAACCCTGACCCGTATACCCGGTGCCGGCCGTGTTAGAGGCCAACTGCTTCTCAAAGCCCATGGTGGCTTGAATGTCCGCCTTCTTGCCGAGCTTCATCTCACCGCCGATGTTGTATTGGAACACCTTTCCCGTCTGGTTGGGATACTGGCCGCGGTCATAGATAAACGACGCCGAAGCTCTCACGCTGCCGTTCTCGCCCTTTTGGGTTATACTCACGGTGTTGTTTGAAATCATGCTGAAGCGCAGGAAGTTATTGAAGTTGTCCTTGCCCTTTGACGTGAGTTCCTGGTCTTCCCATTTCTTGGTATAGGGATTATATTGCGAGTAGACTCGCCCTATGTCAAGCTTGTCGCCCCACACCTCATCGTCAACGTTGTATTTGCCTCCATAGCCAGAGCTGTAAGAGTGTTGCACCTTTGGCAGGGCCAACGTGCCGCAGTTGAACATGTTGCTGCTGTTCACGTCGACGGTAAATCCTTTCTTGCCGGTCTTCTTCGTGGTCACCATTATAGCGCCACTGCCACCTCGCGAACCATAAAGCGCCGAGGCCGTGGCCCCCTTCAACACGTCGATGCTCTCTATGATGTCGGAGTTGATGTCGGCAAGCGTCAGGTTAGTGGGAACGCCGTCGAGCACCAACAGTGGGGTCTCGCCACGAAGACTGATCGTTGGGGCCTCCATGAACTCCGTGGAATTGAATATCGTGAGGCCGGCAATGCGTCCCGACATCGACGTTGCCACGTTGACACCCTTTACCTTGTCAAACTGGTCGCCCGACACTTTCTGCGTGGCGTAGCCAAGGGCCTTCTCCGAACGTTTCATGCCAAGGGCCGTCACCACGAGTTCAGACATGTCTACCACGCTCTCTTTCATCGTGAGGTTGACGACTTGCTTGCCGCCTACCTTCACCTTTTGTGTCTGACAGCCAACATACGACACCACCAACGATGCGTCGCCTCCGACCTCCAACGTGTATTTGCCATTGACGTCGGTCACCGTGCCTTTCTTCGTTATCGGGTCATACACCGTGGCTCCCACTATGGGCTCTCCCCTATCGTCTCTTATCGTGCCTGTCACCAGCTTGGCTTTCTGCCGAACCGATGTAGCGTCACGTCTGGCGCCTCTCTTTGGCGACGCTTTGGTGATGGCTATCGTGTTGTCGGAAACAATCTGGTAGGCAAGGCCATGAGACGGCAACACCTCCGACAAGACAGAGGAGACACTGGCACGCGTACACTTCACGGTAACATCGTGACGATTGTCAATGTCATCGCTCTTATAGGAAAAGCGGTAAGTCGTCTGGCGCTCAATGGCATTGAAAAGACCTGCGAGCGTGGCTTTGGTAAGGTTAATGCTCACTGTCTGTGCCGATGTTGGCGACGCTGAACAAGTGATACACATCAGCAACATTGCCAATAAAAGTTTGGATCTCAGTTGTTGCATAAGTACAATAAGTTTAGTGAGTAATAGTGTTATTGATAACAAGGTAAACAATAGTTTTTTTAAGGTATAACTCGGAATATTGTTAATCTATGTTAACCCGTTCCACACTCATCACCTTTCCGGACACCTTTATTTTTACTTTATAAACAATCTCCAAGGTCTCCACTACTTCTGATATGCTATTGTTTGGCAATGTTCCGGTGAAAGGCAAATTGTTGATGTTTCTTGCCATGTCCAATGTCAGGCCATAGTTGGCGCACACCGTAGCCAATACGTCGTACAGAGGCGTGTCCCTAAACGACATCTTATGGTCGAGCCACGATATCTTAACACCATTACGGTCTGTCTGGCTCACTGCCAGCCTGCCTGTCTCCGTGTTTATTCGCGCCTGTTGTCCTGGTCTCAGTGTCATCCTCTGGCCAGTCTTCTCCGACTTTATGTCCACGATGCCTTCATCGAGCCATAGCGTGGATAGGCCGTCTGCCTGCCTTGTCCTGAGATTGAACCTTGTTCCCCTCACGGTCACGTCAAAGCCGTTACCCTCAACGACGAATGGATGGGTCGCGTCGTTTGCCACGCTGAAATAAGCCTCGCCCCTTAGCGACACTTTCCTGTTCGTGCTTGAAAACGCCATTGGATAAGCAAGGGTGGAACCACCGCTTACAGTTATCAGTGTCCCGTCAGGCATCCTAACCAAAGTGGTGTCGCCTGGGCTGGTACGTGTCTCCACGACGCTTGACATAAGCGACGCGTTGAGCTCGTGTTGCTTCCAAACCAAAAGGAAGGTGAATATCAACAATGCCACCGCGGCGGTGGAGACAAGCCGCAATGCCACCACTCGCGCACTCTCAAGCTTGCCCGGGTTGTTCGTGCTACTCGACTTGTCTATCACCCCGAATACCGCTTTCTTCGACATATCCAAAGACCGCCTGTCAGCGATGTCAAGCGACAGCTCGCGCCATGTCTCCTCATTCCATAGACATTCCAAGTCGGCCATGAGCTTGTCATTGCCCTTGGCTTTCTCCTCTTCGCGAATGGCGTCAAGTTCTTGCGGTCGTATTAGGTCAAGAAAGTATTTCTTCAGATTTGTCATTGTCGTTTTCATATTGTCACACCTCTATAAACAAATTGTGACACCAAGACCTAACTTGTTTTTCAGATTGTTAACATCATAAGCATAGCAACGGCCAACGTTTCCCTGGGCGATGAGCCTTTTGCCAACCCTTTGTCAGATAACATTCTTCTCACTTGTTTCAATCCAAGTGACAACTGGTTATGCACAGTCTGCTCAGTGATGCCGAGCTTCTCGCTTACTTCTTTCGTGGGGCGCCCTTCCAGTTTTATCATCCTTATGACTTCTCGCTGTTTTTCAGGTAGTTGTTTCAAGGCTTTGGTTATTGTGGCAAGAAGATCATTATAGTCTATGTCGTCAGACGCGCAAGATGAACCTGCCACGTCGCGGCAAGCGAGATAATCTTCATATTCGGGCGAGTTAAGACGCGCGCGATAGAGGTTTATGAGTAGATGCCGCGTCTTGAGAAACAATATCGTGGACAACGTCTTCTGGCTTGGCAACGACAACCTGTTGCGCCAAAGCCACACAAAGGCGTCTTCCACTATCTCCTCCGCGCTTTCCCTCGACTTCGACATTCGAAGACAGAAAGCATAAAGGCGAGGGGCGTAGAAGTCGTAGAGGTCGGAAAAAGCCTTTACCGACCCCTGAGAACGCAACTGCTCTATAAGCTGGATTTCACTCTCTGGTTTCATCTCTGCCAGACTGGTTTCCCCTTAGCGAAAGGAAGGCTGTGCATCCACCTGGTGTTTACAGCATGGCGAGTGCGGCATTCTCGTTTGCCTCCATTATCTCGCGCTCGCCCGGGCCCTTGTCGTTGATGCCGCAAAGGTGGAGTATGCCATGGATGATGACGCGATGAAGCTCGTCGTCGTATGCCTTGCCAAACTTCTCGGCATTGGTGCGCACCGTGTCAAGGGATATGACGATGTCTCCGTTGAGCACGTCGCCCTCGTCATAGTCGAAGGTGATGACATCGGTGTAATAGTCGTGGCCGAGATACTGGCGATTGACTTCGAGAATCTTCTCGTCGCTGACGAACATATAGCCAACCTCACCGACCTTGCGGCCATGGGCTGCCGCCACACGCTTAATCCACGCCGTGGTGTCGCGGTGACGAATCTTCGGCATTTTCACGCCGTCTGCATTGTAAGTAATCATGCTATATTAATTTATAATGTACTATTTATAATAATGTATAATGGATGATGTGTAATGTATGATTGTGTAATGAGGAATCGCTGATGGTGAATGACGTTGAATGTCTAACGTGGCGTGGGCAGCATTTTTCTCGCTTCCTCATCTTTATGAAAATACACGAGGGTTCGGTAAGCTGTCGATGAAATGGTGGAAAATTGAGGTTTTGAGTAAAGCAGCACAGTCTCAAGGCCGCCAAGCTTATCGTTGTATTCCGCCTCCACGCGTTCATACTCGAAGTCCATTGCCGTGCGCACGCCCCTCACCTGGAACCTCGCGCCCACCTCGGCGGCGATATCCACTATCATGCCTCCGTATGCCACCACGCTCACGCGAGGGTCATGGCGATAGAGCTTGCGAATGGCCTCAACACGCTCTTCCGTAGAGAACATATAGTGTTTCTCAGGATTGCGCGCCACCACTATGACGAGGCGGTCGAAGAGTCTCAACGCGCGCCACGCTATGTCGTCGTGCCCTATGGTGTAGGGGTCGAAACTGCCGGCGAAGACGGCAACGCGAGCGTTAGTATCATCATTTACCATGTTTTCCATTATATATCGTTTTCTGGATGCGGACTGAGCCACATCATGACATCAAAGCCACTGCCATTCGGGACGCGGACGGCCACGGGGGCCGCCCCTGCAAGCATCACCCCTTGAAGCACGTCTCTCCCTCACCTGGATGTGGGAGGGATAAGGGAGGGGCCTCCGGTGTTGCACTGATAATGGAGGGGGAGCCAGTCCTCAGAACAGCTTCGGCTGCATGATGTTCCCCTCGTAAGGGTTTCGTCCGAGATGGTCGTAGGCGAGCTTCGTGGCCATGCGTCCACGTGGCGTGCGCTTTATGAAGCCCTCCATTATGAGGAACGGTTCGTAGACCTCCTCCACGGTGCCACTGTCCTCTCCTATCGCCGTGGCAATGGTTGAGACGCCCACGGGGCCGCCGCGAAACTTGTCGATGATGGTCGTGAGTATCTTGTTGTCTATCTCATCGAGGCCATAAGAGTCGATGTTGAGCGCGCCAAGCGCCAAGTCGGCAATTTCTTTCGTTATCGTGCCATCGCCCTTCACCTGCGCGAAGTCGCGCACGCGGCGCAAGAGGCCATTGGCAATGCGTGGCGTGCCACGCGAGCGACGGCTTATTTCTATGGCGGCATCATCGTTGATAGGAACCTTGAGCAGCATGGCCGAACGCTTTATGATGCGCTGCAACGTCTCCGGGTCATAATACTGCAAGTGCATGTTTATGCCGAAGCGGGCGCGGAGCGGAGCGGTGAGCATGCCCGAACGCGTGGTAGCTCCTATAAGGGTAAAGGGGTTGAGGTCTATCTGTATGGAGCGAGCCGACGGCCCCTTGTCTATCATGATGTCGATGCGGAAGTCCTCCATGGCGGAATAAAGGTACTCCTCCACCACGGGCTGCAGGCGGTGAATCTCGTCGATGAAGAGCACGTCGCGCGGCTCAAGCGAGGTTAGTATGCCGGCCAAGTCGCCAGGCTTGTCGAGCACGGGGCCGGAGGTTATCTTGAACCCCACTCCAAGCTCGTTGGCTATGATGTTGCTGAGCGTGGTCTTGCCCAGTCCGGGAGGACCATATAATAATGTGTGGTCAAGTGGCTCGCCACGATACTTGGCGGCCTCGACAAAGACGCGCAAGTTGTCGACAACAGCCTGCTGACCGTTGAAGTCGTCGAAGCGAAGAGGCCGGAGGGCGTTCTCAAAGTCCTTCTCTTCCTTGTTCACTTGCTCATCGCGTATATCGAAATCGTCTGCCATGGTTTATCAAAACGTCTATTCCTTGCAAAGTTACGGCTTTTTGGAGAGAACCATGTGCTTTTCACTGAATAAATAACATCTGCATTCACAGACTGTGCTGTCATATATTGAGTTGAGTCCTCATAATCTTTCCAGATTGTTGTAGCCATAGCATCTTGTTTTTGGCAAAAAAAAGGCAAACGCCATGATTTAAGCAAACAGTCGGATTACTTTTTACACAGAGATTCATTTCTTGGCCCCAGTATCCACAGTCCGGCAAAGGTGAGCGCGCCGTTGAGCATGAGCAGCTCGTAACCGAACTGGTAGCCGGTGAGACAGCGCGTCGCGGTCTCGATGGCGAAGCAGAGCAACGGACTGGCCACCGCCACGGCTGGCACCCAACGGTCATTGACGCTTCTGCGAGTGAGCAATCCGAAGGAGAAAAGGCCAAGCAGCGGGCCATAAGTATATCCACAGAGAATGTAGATGGCATCTATGACACTCGTGGAGTTGACGGCACGAAACACGAGTATGAAGACCATGAAGAGGGCGGCCACGGCCATGTGCACACGCTTGCGCAACCGCTCGTCGTCGGCACGCTCGAAGAAGTCGACGCAGACGCTCGTGGTAAGTGCCGTCAGCGCGCTGTCGGCACTGGAAAAGCTCGCCGCCACGATGCCTATGGTGAAAAGAATGACCACCGTGGTGCCCAACTGCCCCGACGCGGCGAACATGGGCAGAAGGTCGTCGCCCATCTGCGGCAGGGCCATGCCGCGGGCCGAGGCGAGCCACATGAGCAGTATGCCGAGCACGAGGAACAGGAGGTTCACGGGCACGAAGGCGAACCCATAGAGGCACATGTCTTTCTGCGCCTCGCGCAGGGTCTTGCAGGTCATGTTTTTCTGCATCATGTCCTGGTCGAGGCCGGTCATCACTATCACGACGAAGATGCCGCTGAGAAACTGCTTCCAGAAGTTTTGGCGACTCGCCCAGTCGTCGAACACGAAGACGCGACTGTGCGGGTCGGCCGTCACCTTGGCCACCACGTCGTGGAAGTCGAGGTTGAGACTGCCCATCGCCACCACGATGATGAGCACGAGGGCGGCGAGCATGCACGTGGTTTGGAACGTGTCGGACCACACGAGGGTCTTCACTCCGGCACGGCGCGTGTAGAGCCAGATGAGCGCGACCATCACCACGACCGTACACGCGAAGGGCACGTGCCAAGCGTCGAGGACGAACCTTTGGAGGATGAAGCACACCACGTAGAAGCGCACGGCGGCCCCCACGAGCTTTGACGCGATGAAGAAGGCGGCTCCGGTCTTATAGCTCCTGCGGCCAAGACGCTGACGCAGGTAGCCGTAGATGGTGGTAAGGTTGAGCTTGTAATAGATGGGCAAGAGGAGAAACGCCACGGCGAAATAGCCGGGGATGAAGCCCAGGCACATCTGCAGGTAGGTCATGTCGCCCTTGAGCACCATGCCCGGCACGGAGACGAAGGTGATGCCGGAGATGGATGCGCCCACCATGCCGAAGGCCACCATGGGCCACGGGCTCTTCCTGTTGCCACGGAAGAACGCGGCGTTGCCGGCATGGCGCGACGTGAGACGGCTGATGGCGAAAAGCATCAGGAAATAGATAACGAGAGTGATAAGCATGGGCTGACTTGATTACGGGTTGTTTTCCTTGTGTGTTATTGACACGCCCACGGTCATGTCGTTGACCGAGACTTTGTTAGACATTGTTTAATTGTTATCCTAAACGCCCCCTCCCCGTGTTCCCCCCCACCCAGGGGAGGGAGGAACACGGGGAGGGGCCATGAGAGACCATGAAGGTCCGTGATGAGCCATGAGGGCTCTTACTATTTTACTTATTCAGTTTCCATGTGGCACCGTCCTTGGTGTCCTGCACTATGAAGCCGGCATCGGTGAGGGCGTCGCGAATCTCATCGCTCACCTCCCAGTTCTTAGCCTCCTTGGCTTTCTGGCGCATCTCCAGCACGAGGTCCACTATCTTGCCGTATGCCTTCTCGCGGTCGGGACTTCCCGCGCCGCGGTTCGACTTCAGGCCGAGGATGTCGAAGGTGAAGACGTTCATGGTGTCGGCAAGCTCCTTGAGGTCGTCGGCCGAGATCTTCGTCTTGTGGTCGAGAAGCGTGTTGATGAGGTGGCAAGCGTCGAAGAGGGCGCTGATGACGAGCGGTGTCTGCAGGTCGTCGTTCATGGCGTCGTAGCAACGCTGGCGCAACTCGCTCACGAACTTATGGGTGTCGGGCTGTGAGCCCTTTGCCGTCTGCACGCGGTCGAGGTTGGATATGCCGTCCATGAGACGCTCGTAACCTTTCTGTGCCGCCTTGAGGGCGTCGTTGCTGAAGTCGACGGTGCCACGGTAGTGGGCTGAGAGGATGAAGAAGCGTATGGTCATGGGCGAGTAGGCTTGCTCCAGCGACGGGTGGTCGCCCTTGAAGAACTGCTCCAGGGTGATGAAGTTGCCAAGGCTCTTGCCCATCTTCTGCCCATTGATGGTTATCATGTTGTTGTGCATCCAGTAGTGCACCATCTGGTCGCCCTGCGACGCCACAGCCTGCGCTATCTCGCATTCGTGGTGAGGGAAGATGAGGTCCATGCCGCCACCGTGGATGTCGAAGTGGCTGCCGAGATACTTGCGGCCCATGGCCGTGCACTCGCAGTGCCATCCCGGGAAACCGTCGCCCCACGGACTGGGCCAGCGCATGATGTGCTCGGGCGTGGCGCGCTTCCACAGCGCGAAGTCGGCCTGGCACTTCTTCTCGTCGGTGCCGGCGAGCTCACGGCTCTTGTTGATGATGTCGGTGAGGTTGCGGCCCGACAGTATGCCGTATTTGTGGTCTTGGTTGTATTTCTGTATGTCGAAATACACGGAGCCGTTGCTCTCGTAGGCGTAGCCGTTCTTGAGAATCTGCTCCACGAGCTGCTCCTGCTCTATGATGTGGCCCGTGGCGTGAGGCTCTATCGATGGCGGCAGGGTGTTGAGAAGCTCCATGGCCTTGTGGTAGCGGTTGGTGTAGTATTGCGCTATCTCCATGGGCTCAAGCTGCTCCAGGCGTGCCTTCTTCTCTATCTTGTCATCGCCCTCGTCGGCGTCGTGCTCGAGGTGGCCCACGTCGGTGATGTTGCGCACGTAGCGCACCTTATAGCCTAAATGGCGAAGGTAACGGAAGAGCACGTCGAAGGTGATGGCCGGGCGCGCATGGCCCAAGTGTGGGTCTCCGTATACAGTTGGACCACAAACATACATGCCCACGTAGGGGGCGTGGAGGGGCTTGAAGAGCTCCTTCTTGCGCGTCAGCGTATTGTAAACTAAGAGGTTCTGTGTCATGGCTTTCTCTTACTTATGTTAATCCGAGTGCAAACTTACGCTTTTTTTGCGAAACTACACAGAAAAGGATGGAATAAAGAAGACTACAACACAAAAAAAACGGCTTTCGGAATAGGGAATCGCCTACTTGCTTTTAGGTCTTTTCCCCACGCGCCTTTCCGTGAGGTTGGCTATCTTTGCCGCAAGATAATGAACATAAAAACTCATACGCCATGAAAAAGACCATGTTATTGCTCTTCGCCCTTGTCGCCACGCTGTCGGCATCGGCTCAATATTATCCTGACGGCCGGCCCATTCCCCCGCGTCATCGCCACTACAACAATCGCGGCTATCACCGCGGCTCTTCCTTCGACCAGTTCAGCGACACTTATTTCGGCTTCCGCCTCGGCATGGCCGTTGCCACGGTCCATTCCGACGCCGCCAACCTCGATGGCAGCGACTCGCGCACGGGTCTCGACGTGGGCGTCGTGGCTGGCACGCGCATCACCAACGCCGCGCCCCTCTTCTTCGAGTCGGGTCTCTCCTACACCGAGAAAGGCGGCAAGGGCAGGTACGAGGGCGACAAGTTCACCTACCGACTGCAATACCTCGAGTTGCCGCTCCTGATAAAATACAAGTACCCCGTGGCTCGCGACATCACCATCGAGCCGTATGCCGGAGGTTATCTCGCGCTGGGCGTGGGCGGCAAGGTGAAAGACTATGGCAAGCGTGAGGCTTATTCGAGCTTCAGCAACGAGAAGGGCAGCTTCCGCCGCTTCGACGGTGGACTGCGCATTGGCTGCGGCGCGAGCTTCGACAGGCTGTACGTGGGCATGAGCTACGACGTGGGACTGGCCAACGTGGGACACTACGACTTCGAGGACACGCGCACGGGATCGTTCAACCTCCACGTCGGCGTGACGTTCTGAGAAATAACCTATCACGACAAAGGTGTCATAAAGACGGCCCCCCTGCAAAGCATACGATACGCATCGATATTATCGGATAAAATATTTTACAAATGGTCGTCTGAGAATCGTTTTTTTTCAACCAAGGTGTCGCTTGGGCGGAAATAACGGAATCATGGGCCATTTTGGTAAAAGCTTAACTATTAGCAGGTTACGATTTTCGCGGTTTTCAGTCGGTGCCGACGAGCTGATTTAGCGGTGCCGTTACAGTGCAATCGCGGTGCCGTTACGGTGCAATCGCGACGCCGTTACGGTGTAATCGCGTTGCCGTTACGGTGTAATCGCGACGCGATTGCACCGTAACGGCAAGACTTTTCGCCCGAAAACGCGCTGGCGGTGCTGAAAAGGGGCACCTCGAAACCCTTTTCCCGCTCTATTTGCCCCTGTTTCCAAGTGTTAAATTTTGGCAATAATATTTTACAATATCTGTTATCCGGCACAAGACAAGCCCCTGGCAAGCCCCCTGGCAAATGTCACAGGTAGAGCACTGCCTCGTTGCCCTCGTTGAAAAGCAGGTCGAGGATGGAGAGGTTGGGCAGGAACCCAAACTTCTGTTGATAAACTTGATAATAAGGGCGCGCCACGAACCCTGAATCGGGCAATGGGTGCTTGGGACGAATCACGTCACGGTAATCCGCGATCACGTCGTCGTCGCATTCGCATGCAGGGGTGCCGTCGTGCAGGGGCGGGCCCTGTGCCCGTCCGCAACCATTATAACATTCGCTTACATTGATGTATTCGTCGGTAAGCTCTATGTGCGGCTCTATGTCGAGCAGCTCGCACATCTTACGGGTTATGGCAAGGTTGAAATCGAAAAGAAACTCCCATTTCCTCTCAAAGAAAGGCCGCAGGTCATCGGCATAATATTCGAAAAAAGGGCTCTCGCCATAGGCCGACTGCAGGGCCTGCCAATGGAGGTGCCGCCACGCGCCATGGTCTGACACGCGCACGTCTTTCATCTCCGTCTTGTCTATGCGCAAGCCTTGCGGGCTCTCCACGGGCACGGTGAGGGCCTGCGGCCCCTGCGTGGTGGCTATGACGCACCGGTTGCGGTAAGTCTGCTTGATGAAATGGTCGTGACGCTCAACGAGGCACACGCCGCCATGGGCGAGCTTCTGATACCATTGCACTGGACCGAAATAAGTGGAAGAGAGAAGAATGTTGTTCATCTGAAAAGGGGTACGGCCTTGCCCACTATTTGATGTTTATATACGAGGCGCTTGCCGTGGCCCGTCTCCACGAGATAGAGGCGGCAGTCGCGGCAGGGGCAGCGGTCGCAACACTTCAAGGGTATGACATATCGACGGCGCGCCACGTTGATGGTGTCGCCCGGCAGGTTGACCACCTGGCCCAGCTCCTGCGGAGGGCCTATGAGCGACACGGCCGGCGCGTCGCCCCTGACGGTGAACACGATGAGGTCTCCACGGCGTGGGGCACGGCTACGGGCAAGCTTGTTCACCACCACCCTGTCGCCCGTCCTGAGCCCTTGGCCCAAGGGAGCGGGCACAGTGTAGACGGTGATGGCAAACACGCGGACAACCACGACAATAGTCATGGCTATCGCTAAGGCGATGATGAATTTCAGAAGTTGCCGAGCCAAAACGTGCCGTCTAAAAGATTATGCGTTACTTATTTTATGTTGTCAACAAACCTGAACAGGCGGCTCCACCTCACGCCGGAGAATCCCTTGCGGTCGGGGTCGGAGCTCCACCAGATGAAGATTGGCTTGCCCACGACATGGTCTTCGGGCACGAAGCCCCAATAGCGTGAGTCCTCTGAGTTGTGGCGGTTGTCGCCCATCATCCAGTAGTAGTCCATCTTGAAGGTGTAGCTCGTGGCGGGCTTGCCGTTGATGTAGACGCGGTTGTTCTTCACCTTGAGGTCGTTGTGCTCATACACCCTTATCGGCCTCTCGTAGAGGGCTATGTTGTTCATGTTGAGCTTCACGGATGCGCCCTTCTTGGGAATCCAGATGGGGCCGTAGTTGTCTACCGTCCATCCCGTCACGATGTCGTGGGGATAGAGGCTTACCGACGGCGCGGCGTCGGTGTTGAGCTTGATGCTCTTCACCAGGTCCTTGCGCTTGGAGAGGAAAGCCACGGCGCGCTTGGTGAGAGGCATGTAGCCCATCTGGTTGAGCGTGGTGAGGTCTTCCATGGATATGTTAAGCTCCTTGAGCACGTCGTCGGGCAGATGGTCGGTGGCGAGCTTCACATAATAGGTGTACTGCACGTTGTCGGGCTCCTTGTTTGGCTTGCCGTCGAGGTAGATTATGCGGTTCTTTATCTGCAAGGTCTGTCCCGGCAGGCCGACGCAGCGCTTCACGTAGTTCTCGCGGCGGTCGGTGGGCCTGTGGTCTATTGAGCCGAACTCGTTGGGGTTGTTCACGATGTAGTCGTGTCCAAGCGAGTAGATCATGGCGAAGAAGTCGAGCTGCTGCTGCTTGCTGAGCTTGGCCGGGTCCACGGGGTTGACGTTGTTCTCCTTGTATATCTGCATGCCGAGCGGATACACGAGGTCGCCGTAGAAGTCGGGTCCCTGGTAGCGTTCCTCGGTAACGATGGTGTCGCCGCTTGGGTAGTTGAACACCACTATGTCGTTGAGTTTCACCTTGCCCAGGCCCTTCAGTCGGCGATAGTCCCAGTGGGGCCACTCCACATAGCTCTTGGTGTTTATCACGGGCATGGTGTGCTGCGTGAGCGGCATGGTGAGCGGCGTCTCGGGGATGCGCGGGCCGTAGCTCACCTTCGACACGAAGAGGTAGTCGCCCGTGAGGAGGCTCTTCTCCAGCGAAGAAGACGGTATGACGTAGTTCTGGAAAAGGAAGAGGTTGATGAAATAGACGGCCACGAGGGCGAACACGAGAGCGTCGACCCAGCTCATGATGAACTTCACGGGGCCCTCGGCGTCTTTCCACCACTGCCACCTCACCTTCTTCGACACGTAGCAGTCGAAGATGAACATCGCGCCGAGCAGCGTGAGGATCCATCCCGTCAGCGTGCGTGGCGACATCCATATAATAAACAGCACGTAGAAGAAGAAGGCACAGCCAAACTTCATCCATTGCTTCCTCATGTTGAGCGAAGCCTTTTCCTTGTCGATCATTTATCTTGCTTTGTTTGTTTTATTGCCTTGCGGGGGCCGGTCTTGTGCCGGCCCCTGCACCGATTTATTAGAACTTGAAGAGGTCCGACGTGGTGAGCAATCCCTTGTGGTCCTTGGTGTACTCGGCGGCGAGCACGGCACCCAAGGCGAACCCCTTGCGCGAATGGGCGCTGTGGGTGATGGTTATCTCGTCGGCCTCTGAGTCGTAGCGTATACTGTGTATGCCCGGCACCTCGTCGTGGCGCACGCTGTCTATGAGCAGCTCGTCGGGCTTGTGGTCCTCGGAGCCTTCCACGCGGCCGTCGTCCCAGGTGGTGGTGCCGAGCTTCCATGAGCTCTTGCGGTCGAGACGTTCCACTATGTCCTCGGCAAGGGTGATGGCGGTGCCTGAGGGCGCGTCGAGCTTGTGGATGTGGTGGGTCTCCGTCTCGGTGACGTCATACTGCGCGAAGCCGTTCATTATCTCAGCCAGCTTCTTGTTGACAGCCTGGAAGATGGCCACGCCCACTGAGAAGTTGCTCGCCCAGAAAAGGGTCTGCTTGCCGTCCTGGCACAGGGCCTCCACGTCGGCCTTGTGGTCTTTCATCCATCCCGTGGAACCAGACACGACCTTCACGTTGTGCTTGAAGGCGCGCAGGTAGTTGCCATAGGCGGCGGTGGGGTTGGTGAACTCAATGGCTACGTCGGCAGAGGCGAACGCGGGAGAGTCGAAGTCGTCGGCGTTGTCGATGTCTATCTTGCATACTATCTCATGGCCACGCTCAAGGGCTATCTGCTCTATCATGTGACCCATCTTGCCATAGCCTATCAATGCTATCTTCATAATCGTGCTGTTTTTAATTATTTGTTTGTATTATATGTCCACATATTAATGTGTCGTGCAAAATTAACTAATTTATGGCTAAAAGGGCCTCCGGCGTTGCATAAATTATTATAAATCTTCAAGATATGTGGATATTTCGCGCTAAAAACGGCGATTTAATTTTCAAAAAGTGATTAATCGAAGAAAAAGCAGTAACTTTGCAAAGTTAAGAAGCCGCAAGTTGGTTCGGCTTCTTGCAGGTGTGGGCCTTAGGCCCGTCAGCGACCACAATAGGCAAGCCAACACAACAAAGAGATTAATCAAGGTAACAAATATTTTATATATGCACAAGACCTTAAGGGCATGGGGGAGTCTCATGCTATTGTCTGTCGCGATGACAGCCTCGCTCTCCTCATGTATCAAGGAAGAGGCTCTCAACAGCGAGGCCGACATCACGGGAGTGACCCTCGGCGACGGCAGTTCCCTTATCAGGGAGCCGGAGATAACAAACAACGAGGTGACGCTCTACGCCAACACCGCCGACAGCATCCTCGCTCCTGAGTTCACGCTCACCGAAGGCGCTACCATAGAGCCGGCGAGCGGCACCAAGCGCAAGTTTTTCACGCGCGTGGCCAACCCGCAGAAGACCGACGAGGACGACGGGCAGCCCGACTCGATTGACATGCCCGTGCCACAGGAATACACCGTGACCTCGCAAGACGGGGCATGGAAGAAGAAGTACACCGTGAGGGTGGCAAGCAACGCCACGCCTGCCGACTATCACTTCGACGACATGCGCTACTACATGTACGACACCGACGACGACGGCACCGACGACCCGATGTTCCATATATTCTACGAGGAGATTGGCGGACAGCATGTGGACTGGGGCTCAGGAAACCCCGGCGCCATGATAACACTGATGTCGTCGAACCCCAAGCCAAGCGACTACCCCACGAGCCAGGCCGATTGCGGCGTGATCGGCAAATGCGCCAAGCTGACAACCATAAGCACTGGCGCGCTGGGCGCGATGTTCAAGGCCCCGATAGCTGCCGGCAACATCTTCTTGGGCTCTTTCCAAGTCAACTTCGGCGACATGGCTTCTTCGACCCACTTCGGCATCCCGTTCTTCAACACCAAGCCTGTCTCCATGACCGGATACTATAAGTATAAGGCCGGCCCGACGGTGACCGACGAGAACATGAGCGTGGTGAGCGGGGCGAAAGACGACTTCGCGCTCTACGCCGTGGTGTTTGAGGTGTCGAGGGAGATTCCATGGCTCGACGGCACCGACACCAACAAGAACTCGCTCACGAGCCCGAGTATCGTGCTAAAGGCCGAGCTGACCGACAGGAAGGAGACCGACGAGTGGACGAAGTTCACCATACCTTTCGAGCCCATGAACGGCAAGACGTTCGACATCAACAAGATGATAGCCGGCAAATACAGCTTCGCCATCATCGCGTCGTCGAGCAAGGACGGAGCCAAGTTTAAGGGTGCCATAGGCAGCACGCTCTACATCGACGAGCTGCACGTGGACTACGAGGCTTATTAATCATCGGGAACGACTCTAAAACGAACAAGCAACATGAAAAGCAAGATATTATTATTCCTGCTCGTGGCTTTCTCCTTCTCCGCTGCCGCACAAGAGAGCATCGGCGAACGCGACGAGAATCTGCAGCAGATGAACAAGAAGGGATGGGAACTGGAGCTGAAGGCCGGCCTCAACATTGGAGGTGCCACTCCGCTCGGCCTGCCGCGCGAGATAAGACACATCAACAGCTTCGACCCGAAGCTCAACGGCACCCTCGAATGTGCCGTGACGAAATGGTTTGGCAGATGGGGCGTGGCGTCGGGATTGAGGCTCGAAGCCAAGCGCATGTCGACAGGTGCCACGGTGAAAAACTACCACACGGCGATAATACAAAACGGTGACCAAGTGGCTGGATATTTCACGGGCTACGACAAGACCGACTACAACAGCAACGACCTCACGTTGCCCATCACCGCCAACTACCGCGTGAACCCGCGCTGGAAGGTGAGGGGCGGAATGTTCTTCTCCTACTGCCTCTCTCGTGAGTTCAACGGATACGTGAGCGACGGCTACCTGCGCAACGGCACGCCGACGGGCGAGAAGGTGACGTTCGACAACGGCAGCTCGGCCGACTACAACTTCGACGACGACCTGCGCAAGTTCAACTATGGCGTGCAGGTGGGAGCCTCGTGGAACGCCTACAAGCACTTCTCGCTGTTCGGCGACCTGGCCTACTCGTTCAAAAACATATTCAAGTCCGACTTCCACACCGTGGCGTTCACCATGCACCCAATTTACTTCAACGTGGGCTTCGGATACAGATTCTAAGACAACAAAAACATAACAACAATGAAAAAACTTTTCACACTATTCACTATGGTTCTCATGGCGGTCAGTTGCTTCGCGACGGACTACACCGGTAACCTAACAGTTACAGTTAAAGAAGATTCCCAGACAACAAAAGGATCTGTCGTTTCTGTAAATAAACAAGAAGATGGAAAATACACCATTACACTAAACGACTTCAAATATGGCTCTATGAATCTCGGTAACATTGAGCTTAAAGATGTTGATGCTAATAAAACAGAAAATGGAGTCACAACATTAACAGCTGACCAATCTGGCAAGAAAATTAGTATCTATACCGTTGACATTAAACTCAATGGAAAAGAAAGTAATGGAAAATTTACAGCAGATATAAAAATATTAAATGTAAAGTTTGGTATAATTCCTTTAATAAAAGAAATCAGCGCAACTTTTGATGGCACAGACAATTCCACCGGCATCTCCAACCTGCCCGTCTCCAACGACAACGAGAAGGAAGAGATATTCAACCTCCAGGGCCAGCGCATCAGCGAGGCTAAGCCCGGCCAGGTGGTAATCGTAAAGAAAGGCGGAAAAGCCGTGAAAGTGGTGAAATAAGCCACCGACCACAACAAACGACGTGCAGGGGCGGGCCCTGTGCCCGTCCGCAACCCGAAAGGAAACCGAGATGCAACATGGGTGAATGCTCATTGCGGATCGACGTTTTCGCCATTCGGGGTGCGGACGGGCACAGGGCCCGCCCCTGCACGTCATACCATTGCATATATCATTGATTAGCCAAAGTTTTTGGCTAAACATTTGGTGGTTTAGTGGAAAAAGACGTATTTTTGCAGAAACTATAAAAATACGACCATGGCAGAAGCAGCAACACTAAATCAAGCGCAAATGCAAATTCTTGACATGATGTCTTTTGTAAAGACACCAGAGGCATTGAAAGATTTAAAACAGGCCATATCAAACTATTTCGCGCAAAGAGCCGATGCCGAGAAAAGCAATATAAAATACGCAAACGACATGACCTCTTCGCTCTTGATACATCCTGGCGAGATGATTAAAGAAGAAATCGAGGCTCGCGGAATAACTCAAAAAGAAGTAGCAGAGAAAATGGGGGTGTCGTACACGGTTTTCAATGAGATTCTCAATGGCAAGCGTCCTGTGACCACAGAATACGCGCTATTGCTGGAGGCCGTGCTTGGGATAGACGCAGGAATTTGGCTCCGACTACAAGCTGACTATAACATGCAGGAAGCAAAAGCCGACAAGTCGTTCATGAGCCGATTAGAGCACATCCGACGTTGTGCCGCTGTGCTTTAGCCACTTTATTATCATGGCCAAACATTTATATATAATAGCAGGTTGTAATGGAGCAGGAAAGACCACTGCATCTATGACGATTTTACCAAAGAGCCTTTTGGTAAAAGAATTTGTTAACGCTGATGAGATTGCGAAAGGTCTATCACCATTCAACCCAGAAGGCGTTGCCATCGAAGCTGGAAGGCTAATGTTAGAAAGAATAAAATACTTGATTAACAAAGAGGAGTCTTTCTCCATAGAAACGACCTTGGCGACACGCTCGTATATAAACCTCGTTATGGACGCGCATAAACGTGGATATATTGTCAATATAATCTATTTCTGGCTTGAGTCTCCAGAATTAGCCGCAAACAGAGTTGCCGAACGCGTCAGTAAAGGCGGACATGATATTCCGAGAGATGTCATATTTAGGAGATATTCCAAGGGCATTAATAACCTATTCAACTTATTTATGGATAAAGTAGACGTTTGGGCTATTTACGACAACAGCCAGTACAAACGTGAGAGAATTGCCTTTGGCGGCAAAGGCATAAAACAAGTTGTAAATAACATGGAAAAATTTAATAAGATTAAGGATTATGTCAAATAAAGAGGTAGAAGAGTATATTAAAAGATTAGACGAAGGTCTTGCCTTGGCAGAAAAGGAAATGCTTCAAGACAAAGCCTCTCGTAACGAGTCTATTGTCTATTCAGATAGTCATGGTCATATAAAACGTGCATTAGCCACAGATGTTATCAATGGAAAATTAGGGATTTAACAGATGCGACCCTATTAGGAACAGCTTTATCAAATAAATAGATATCACCTGACACCACATGGAACAGCTCTTGCACTATTGCTGGAAACACAGGCTATACCCCATCGCCGGGCTCCGCACTACAGGCGGCGACGAGGTGGAGGTGATAGACCCCGGACTGCACAACCAAAACGCCGGGCCCGACTTCTTCAACGCCAAGGTGAGGATAAACGGACAGCTGTGGGTGGGCAACGTGGAGATACACGACAAGGCAAGCGACTGGTTCGCGCATGGGCACGACAAGGACGCGCTATATAATAATGTGGTGCTGCACGTGGTGGGAAAGGCCGACGCGCAAGCCGTGACCGAAGACGGCATGAAGCCGCCACAGATGGAACTGAGCGTGCCGGAACACGTGAGGCAAAACTATGAGGAGCTGCTCAAGACCGACAGCTACCCACCGTGCTACAAGATTATACCCACGCTGAGCAACCTCATGAAGCACTCGTGGATGAGCGCGCTGGAGACGGAACGGCTGGAACGCAAGACGGATGACATAATAAGCAGGGCCAGGCGATGCCTTGGGTCATGGGAGGCTGCCTACTTCGTCACCATGGCACGCAACTACGGGTTCGGCATCAACGCCGAGGCCATGGAGCAATGGGCGCTAAGCGTGCCGCTCAACGCCGTGGCGCACCACGGCGACAACCTGTTCCAGATAGAGGCCATATTCATGGGGCAAGCCGGACTGCTCGACCCCATGTCGGTGCCGGAAAGACACCGAGAGGCAGCGCTGGCCGACGATTACCTCTTCAAGCTCCACAATGAATACAAATACTTAGCTCATAAATACTCGCTCAAGCCCATCGACTTCCACCTGTGGCGATTCCTGAGGCTGAGACCGCAAAACTTCCCGCATATCAGGATATCGCAACTCGCAAACCTTTACTATCATCGCAAGGCGAGCCTGTCGCTGCTCATCGACTGCAACGACACTAAGGCGGCCAAGGAGCTGCTGATGACCGAGGTGACGGAATATTGGACGACCCACTTCGCCTTCGGGTGCGAGAGCAAGGCAAGCAGCAAGCACCTGTCGGAGGCGTCGCTGAACCTGCTGCTCATCAACACCGTGGTGCCAATGCTCTTCGCCTATGGCAGGCACAAGCAGGAAGAAAAAATCACGGACAGGGCTTTCGACTTTCTCGAACAACTGAAAGCGGAAGACAACCACATAACCCGTACATGGAAAGACGTGGGACTGACGGTTGACAACGCCGGTGACAGCCAAGCTCTCATACAACTGAAAAACGAGTATTGCGACCGTCGCGACTGCCTCCGATGCCGATTCGGCTACGAATACTTGAAAGGGGAAGGCTGACAAGCAGAGACAAGAGACGGAGCGACTGCCAAATACACATAATCTCAGACCATGGATAAGGAAATGCCCAATGTGCTCAAGCAAGGCAACGACTGGCGCAAACTGCACTTTTACCATAAGGCAGACGCGATATACCAGCTCACGTTCGTCTTCTGCCATCGCTTCCTGCCCATCAGCGGAGACCGCACGGTGGACCAGATGGTGCAAGCGGCACGCTCGGGCAAGCAAAACATCGTGGAGGGATCCGAAGACGGCAAGTCGTCAACGGAAATGGAGCTAAAGCTGGTCAACGTGGCGCGGGCAAGCATAAGGGAACTGCTGGAAGACTACAAGGATTTCCTGCACAACCATAGATACGCGATATGGAAAGACCGTGACCCGCGACGCTACAACAGCGTGCTGGAGTATACGAGAAGACACAACGAGCCCAACGACTACCTGCCTTTCGCCGACAAGTGGTCGGCTGAGGAGTTTGCCAACACCTGCCTCACCCTCTGCTATCAACTGGACGCCATGATCAACTCTTATCTCAAGAAGCTCCAAAACGACTTCGTGACCGAGGGTGGCATCAAGGAGCGCATGTACGCGGCCCGCACGGGTTACAGGAAGGAGCAAGATGCCAAGATGAAGAATCTGGAGGCTGAGAACAACAGGCTCAAGGCTGAGAACAACAGGCTCAAGGCTGAGAACGCTCAACTGCTCGCGACCTCCAATGCCTGGAAAGCGAAATACGAGGACTTGAAGCAGCGAGCCTTAAAAGCCTATTACGGGCAAAAAGAAGAGATAGAAAGATTAAGAAAAGAAATAAACGATAAAACAAAGATAGATGTTGATAGACAGGATAGACCTCGATAGATAAGGTAGACCCCGATAGACAAGGTAGACCCCGATAGACAAGATAGACCCCGATAGACAAGATAGACCCCGATAGACAAGATAGCCCCCGATAGACAGAATAGATTATCTAAGGTCTATACCGTCTATAAGAGTCTATAAAAGTCTATACCGTCTATAAAAGTCTATAAGAGTCTATAAAAGTCTATACCGTCTATAAAAAAAGAAACACACCATGAAAAAATACTTATTCACCACGCGCATGGAGGTGCGCGACTACGAGTGCGACATCGAAGGCATCGTGAACAATGCCAACTACCTCCACTACACAGAGCACACACGCCACCGCTTCATCAACAGCCTTGGCATTAGCTACGCCAAACTGCACGAGGAAAAACACGTGGACCCAGTCGTGGCAAGGATGAACCTGAAGTTCAAGGCCCCACTCCACTGCGACGACGTGATGCTGTCGTGCGTCAACGTGCGAAAGGAAGGGCTGCGCTACATCTTCACTCACGACATCTACCGTGAGGCCGACAACCAACTGTGCTTCCATGGCGACGTGGAACTCGTGATGCTCATCAATGGCAAGCTCGGCAACAGCGAAGACTACGACAACGCCTTCCTGCCAGTGATAGAGAAGTTCAATAATGAAAACGCATGACACGGGAGCCTAATAAGGACAAGGCTGATAAGGACAATGCTGAATAGAGAAGAACTGGTCAACACCGCCATACTCACACGGCTAAGCTACTTCCACCTCAACGCCATGGTGGGACTGTACAGGACGTTAGGCTCCGCCACCGCCATAATGGAGCAGAGGAAGGATCTTGGCTCCATCTTTCCGGGGCTCCCAAAGCGTGTTCTCGCCGACATCAACGACATGGCGTCGATGCGCGACCGCGCGGAAGAGGAATTGGCTTGGGCCGACGACCACGGCGTGAAGGCCCTGTGCCTCAACGATGACGGCTATCCCGACAGGATGAAAGAAGCCCCAGACGCGCCGCTGATGCTGTTCTACAAAGGCACGGCCAACCTCAACGCGCACCACATTATAAACATCGTGGGCACTCGCCAATGCACACGCTATGGTGAAGACCTGATAAGGGCTTTCGTCAGGGACTTGCACGCCATGGTACCCGACACGATCGTGGTGAGCGGACTGGCTTACGGCGTTGACATTCACGCTCACCGCGAGGCATTGGCCAACGGCATGGACACCGTGGCGGTGCTCGCCCATGGCCTCGACACGCTATATCCACCAACCCACCGCGACGACGCCAACAGGATGGTGAGCCAAGGCGGACTCATTACCGAATACATGACGCGCACCAAACCCGACAAGCTCAACTTCGTGAGGCGGAATCGCATCACGGCTGGGTTGTGCGACGCCACCATACTCGTGGAGAGCGCACGGAAAGGCGGCGGACTGATAACGACACGCATTGCCAAGGAATACAACCGCGACGTGTTCGCCTTCCCGGGTCCAGTGGGCGCGCCTTACAGCGAGGGTTGCAACAACCTTATACGCGGTTGCGGAGCCGGCCTCATCACCTCGGCCGAGGATTTCGTCGAGGACATGGGATGGGAAAACGAGGCAACGCTGGAGAAAGCGAGGAGCAAGGGGATAGAAAGGTCGTTGTTCCCCGACCTGACTGAGGACGAACAAAAAATCGTCGGCTTGCTCAAACAAGCCAACGACCTGCGACAAGACATGATATCAGTGAAGACAGGCATCAACGCCGGGAACCTCACGGCACTGCTCTTCCAGCTGGAGATGAAAGGCGTGGTAAAAGCCTATGCCGGCGGAACATATCATTTGATGGCATGACGACACGCAACCATTGCCATAATTTTCGTATTATTATCGCAAAGAAACGGAAAATATGAAACTTGGTTCCCGTATTGGTTCCATTTTTATGTAACTTTGTATTGTATAATGCGCGCTATCACGGTCGCGCCAAGCATAAACACCCTTTTTATACAAAGACATGAAAGAAGAAATCAAGTTGGATGGCCTAAGCGCCGCGGAGGTAATCGCCTCACGCGAGAGACATGGAGAGAATGTGCTTACCCCACCAAAGAAGACTCCTGTTTGGAAGCTATACATCGACAAATACAGCGACCCCATAATACAAGTTCTCCTTGTAGCGGCAGCCGTTTCCCTCGGCCTTGCCTTTGTCAACAACGACTTCGTGGAGACCATCGGCATATTCCTCGCCATATTCCTCGCCACGACAGTGGGCTTCTACTTCGAGCTCGACGCGGCAAAGAAGTTCAAGGTGCTCACCGCCATGAACGACGACCAACCCGTGAAAGTGAGACGCGAGGGCAAGGTGACGGAGATTCCACGCCGCGAGGTCGTGGTGGGCGACATAATAATAGTGGAGCCTGGCGACGAGGTGCCTGCCGACGCACGCCTCATCTCCGCCACGAACCTGCAAATAGACGAGTCTACACTCACGGGAGAGACCCTCACGACCAAGAGCCTCGACGCTGACGGCAATCACGACACTACCTACCCACCAAACATCATACTGCGCTCAACGATGGTCATGAACGGCCACGGGGAAGCCGTGGTGGAAAAAGTGGGCAACATGACCGAGATAGACAAAGTGGCGCGCAAGGCCACTGAGATGACAAGCACCAAGACGCCGCTCAACATGCAGCTTGGCAAGCTCGCAAAGCTCATATCAAAAGTTGGCTCGGCAGTATCGGTGTCGGCATTCGTGATATTCCTCGTTCACGACATCCTAACCAACGACCTGTGGCACACCACCAACTATCTTGGCATGGCGCAAATCGTGCTCAACTACTTTATGATGGCGGTGACGCTCATCGTGATGGCCGTGCCCGAAGGCCTTCCCATGGCCGTGAACCTCGCGTTGGCCCTCAACATGCGACGTATGCTCAAGAGCAACAACCTCGTGCGCAAGCTGCAAGCATCAGAGACCATGGGCGCCGTGACCATAATATGCACCGACAAGACTGGCACGCTCACGCAAAACAAGATGCGCGTGAGCGAGGTATTCTCTTCGTCTGACAGCGACCATGAGGGCAAGCCAAGCCCACTGCTCGACATCGCCATGGCCATCAACTCGACGGCAGAACTCGACGGCGACAAGGTCATAGGCAACCCAACAGAAGGCGCGTTGCTGCTATGGCTCAAGGACCAAGGCCATGACTACAACACGTTGCGCTCAGAGTGCGCCGTGGTCAACCAGATACCATTCTCCACCGAGAGGAAGTTCATGGCTACCGTGGCGACGGTCAACGGCAAGACCATGACTTTCGTAAAAGGCGCGCCTGAGATATTGATGAGCATGTGCTATTGCGACACCGCCGACCGCGAGACCTACGAAAGCCAACTGCTACAATATCAGCGGCAAGCCATGCGCACGCTCGCCTTCGCCCATGGCGATGGCGATCTCGCCCAACAACTCTTGTCGGGAAAAGCTCACGGACTGACCATGCAAGGCGTGTGCGCCATTTGCGACCCTGTGCGCGACGACGTGCCAAAGGCTGTCGGCGAGTGCCGCGAGGCTGGCATCCGCGTGAAAATCGTCACGGGCGACACCACGGCCACGGCGTTGGAGATAGCACGCCAGATAGGCATAGACGAAGGTGAGGCCATAACCGGACCGGAATGGGCGGCCTTGCCCGACGAGGAGGCTTACAAACGCTGCGAGAACATACGCGTGATGAGCAGGGCACGCCCCGACGACAAGCAGCGACTCGTGGAGATGCTGCAAAGACACGGCGAGGTGGTGGCCGTGACGGGCGACGGTACCAACGACGCCCCAGCGCTCAACTACGCCCACGTGGGCCTGTCGCTCGGCTCCGGCACCTCGGTGGCAAAGCAAGCTTCCGACATAACACTGCTCGACGACTCGTTCAGTTCCATCGCCGCCGCCGTGATGTGGGGTCGTTCACTCTACAAGAACATCCAGCGCTTCTTGTTCTTCCAGCTCGTGGTCAACGTGTCGGCACTACTCCTCGTGCTTGGCGGCTCCGTGATAGGCACGGAGATGCCGCTCACGGTGACACAGATTCTCTGGGTCAACCTCATCATGGACACGTTTGCGGCCCTCGCGCTCGCCTCTCTCCCGCCTTCCCACGAGGTCATGCGCGACAAGCCACGCAAGACCTCACAGTTTATCATCACGAAGCCCATGGCACGAGGCATCCTCTCCATAGGTTTCGCTTTCTTCATACTGATGTTCGCCTTCCTCGTTTGGTGTGAGCGCCACGGAGCCGGAAGCATCATCGACGTGCATGAGCTGACACTGTTCTTCACCACGTTCGTGATGCTCCAGTTATGGAACCTTCTCAATGCCAAATGCCTTGGAAGCGTCCACAGCGCCTTCTGCCACTTCTGGCGCGACCGCGGCCTGGTGCTCGTGCTCTTGATGATTTTCGCGGGCCAATGGATTATCGTCACCTTTGGAGGCAGGATGTTCCGCACGCTCCCGTTGAGCGCGATGGAATGGTTGGCCATAACCGTGTCCACGGGAGTGTTGGTACTCGGAAGCGGAGAGCTGTACCGAGCCATTAAAAGATGCAATAAATAATGTTTGACAATAGCTACTATACATTAAACGGCAACTCGCGACCTTGCGTTGCCACGATAGGATTTTTCGATGGCGTGCATCGCGGCCACCAGTTTCTCATTTCCAATGTCATGGAAGAGGCCAAACGGTCCGGACTCGCCTCGCTCGTCATCACCTTCGACCGCCATCCCCGGCAGGTGCTCAACCAAGACTACCAACCCCAACTACTTACCACCCTTGAGCGCAAACTGCAACTCATCGCCCTCACAGGTGTCGACAACGTGGCGGTGCTGCGCTTCAGCAAGGAGATGGCCGCGCTCTCGGCAAAGGATTTCATGAGGCAGGTGCTTGCCGAGCGACTGAATGTCAAGACCCTTGTCATTGGCTACGACAACCGGTTCGGCCATAATCGCACCGAGGGCTTCGACGATTACGTGGCCTACGGTCGCGAGCTCGGCATCGAGGTGGTACAAGCAAAGTCGTACACTCTCGACAACATGAAGGTTAGCTCATCGCTCATCCGCTCCTTCCTTGAAGGCGGCGAGGCGGAGATGGCCGCGCGTTGCCTCAGCCGGCCTTTCGAGTTGTCGGGCAAGGTCAAGAAAGGCTTTCAGGAAGGCCGCAAGCTTGGCTTCCCCACAGCCAACCTCGACCTCGGCGACAGCGGACTGCTCATCCCGAAAGACGGCGTGTATGCGGTTTGGGCAGCCATAGATGGCCACTCACGCCTCTTCCCTGCCATGATGGACATTGGCTCTCGCCCTACCTTCGGGGGTGGACAGCTATCCCTGGAAGTAAATATCATCGGTTTCCACGGCAACCTCTACGACAAGCAAGTCAAGGTGCGGTTCGTGGGCCGCGTAAGAGACAACCGCAAGTTTGACAGCGCCGACAGCCTTGCCGAGCAATTGCGGAAAGACCAGGAATACATTATAAAGAAACTCAACAAGGAAAGTAAAGAAAAACAATAATAAAGACATCTCCCAATTAAAGACATCACCCATGACAGAAAACAATAACGCCCTTCGTGGCAGCCTCGACATTCTTTGGTACGCCATCGTCTTCTTGCTTTTGCAGTTAGGCTTTAGCGCCATATTCCACTTCGTGAAACTTCAACCTGTCACGAGCGCCATTGCCATTACCTCGCTCAGCAGCTTGGCCACGCTCTTGGTCTTCCTTAAATGCAAATGGGCTCGCGTCTCAAACACATGGCTGCAGACACGCCCATGGGCGGTAATCGTCTGGGCGGTGCTTCTTGCCGTCGGCAGCATGATTCCATCTGAGCAACTGGTGGAGTGGATGCACTTCGAGATGCCCGAGGAGATGACTAAGATGATGGAAGGCGTAATGAAAAAGCCACTTGGCTATGTGGTGATAGGCATACTCGCGCCACTTGCCGAGGAGGTCGTCTTCCGCGGAGCCATATTGCGCAAGCTCCTCGCCATGATGCCAACCGGCAGGCACTGGGTGGCCATAGCCATCTCCGCTTTGATCTTCGGCATAGTGCACTTCAACTTGCCCCAAGGCATACACGCTTTCCTCATCGGCCTGCTGCTCGGATGGATGTATTATCGCACTCGCTCTATCATCCCAGGCATCGTTTTCCATTGGATCAACAACACCATATCTTATATAATGGTCAACCTGATGCCGCAGTGTGCCGACGGAAAACTCGTAGACCTCTTCAACGGCAACGAGCGCATGGTCATCTATGCGGTATTGTTCTCCATGCTCATTTTCCTGCCAAGCATCTTCCAACTCAACATCCGGATGCGCAAGGCAAAAGACACAACAGCAGAATAACGCGCCTACAAGTTGTTATCATTCATCTTATTTGCACAAAATGTAACAAATTGCAATTTTAACATAACAAAAAGGCAAAAAACGCCTGTAAAGACTTTGCACGTATCACTTTTTTACTTATCTTTGCAATTGACAAGGGATTTTGATTTACGTTTCTCGACACAATCCTACAGTCACTAACACACTTTAAGTTATGTCATTATGAGTGAAAGCAATTGCAAAAGAACGCTGAACGCGAAGTCAATTTTGGCAGCCACGGCGTTGACCACCGTGTTTCTCGGAGGCAATGCTCTTTCTGCTAATGCTACAACGGCAACGGGTGCTACGCCCAAACCGCTGGCCGAGCAACAGAAGAACACCGTCAGGGGAACCGTAACCGACCAGGCTGGAGAGCCTATCATTGGTGCGAGTATCGTAATCAAAGGTACCACGAAAGGTGTCGTGACCGACACTGAGGGCCGTTTTGCCATAGACGTATCAAACGGCTCCATGCTGGAGATATCGTGCATAGGTTACGAGAAACGCGTAGTGAAGGTAGGAGCACAGAAAAACATCAACATCACCCTTGCCGAAGACACCAAGTCGCTGAGCGACGTGGTGGTGACGGCCATGGGCATACGCAAGGAGAAAAAGGCCCTTGGATATGCCGTGACCGACGTGAAGGCCGATGAGCTGATGAAGAACAAGAATACCAACATCGTCAACTCACTCGCCGGCAAGGTGCCTGGCCTGAACATCACGCAGAGCAGCGGTGCCGCCGGCGCGGGAGCCACCATCGTGATGCGCGGTGCCAACTCCACGGCTGAGGGACGAAGCAACCAGCCGCTCTTCGTCGTTGACGGAATCATCTACGACAACTCCACAAGCGTGGTAGGCAACTCCGGCACCGACGGCATGACGCGCAACGCCACCACTTTCTCCAACCGCGTGATGGACATCAACCCTGAAGACATTGCCGACATCTCCGTGCTTAAAGGTGCTGCTGCCGCTGCGCTCTACGGCTCACGCGCTGCCGACGGTGCCATTATCATAACCACCAAGAAAGGCGCTGAGGGCTCGGTGAAAATCGACTATTCAGGCAAGCTGAGCGCGTCGTCTGCCACGAAGCTGCCTGAGGTGCAAAAGCAGTTCGGACGAGGCTACTATGCCGACAACGGCGTGTTCAACGACCAGACCTACAACTCGTGGGGAAAGGCTTACGACGGCTCCGAGACGCTCTACGACAACATCGGCAACTTCTTCCGCACAGGCACGGTGCTCGACAACAACGTCAGCATATCGGGCGGATCAAAGAACCAGAGCTTCTTCCTATCACTGTCCAACTACGACCAGCAAGGCATAGTGCGTAAGACTGGCTACAACAAGACCACCGTGCGCTTCAATGGTGAGCAGAAGTTTGGCAAGTTGACCGTCAGCGCCAACGTGACCTACTCGCTCTCAAAGACCGACAAGACCCTTACCTCCGGCGGATTGTGGGGCAGTGGCGGCACCGGCACCATGACGGCCCTTTACGGTTGGCCTCTGCAAGAAGACATGTCGCATTACCTCAACGAGGACGGCACCAAGTACCGCCTGTTTGACGGCGTGTGGGAGCTGGCCAGCGACAAGGAAAACCCCTACTGGATAATAAACAAGGACAAGATGTATGACAAGACCCACCGCTTCACGGGTGCCTTGTCGGCAAACTTCAAGATAACCAACTGGTGGGATGTCACCGCGCGTTTCGGCTACGACAACTACACCACAGATGCATATACCTACATCGCACCAGGTTCAGTGGTCAAGGAACTTTACCAGAACGGCCGTCTCTCCAAGAGCGACTACCGCTATGAGTATTGGTCTACCAACGTGATGACGAACCTGCACAAGACCTTCGGCGATTTCGACCTCGGCCTCATGCTTGGCACCACCGCAGAGAGCACCGAGCGCCTCAACCAGACCCACTGGGGCTACAACTTCGTGACTCCCGGAACCGTCAGCTTTACCAACATCGCCGACGGCAACAAGTTCTTCAACGACGCCACCACACAGAAACGTCTGGTGGGTGTCTATGGCGAGGCGCGCGCCTCTTACAAGAGCCTCGCTTACCTCACGTTCACGGGCCGTAACGACTGGTCGTCAACACTTCCTCTCGACAACCGCTCTTATTTCTATTCCTCAGTGAGCGGCGCATTGGTGTTCACCGAGCTTCTTCCCAAAAACGACATTCTCTCTTTCGGAAAGGTGCGCGCCAGCTGGGCACAGGTTGGTAAGGACGCTGACCCGTACGCTACGCTGACCTATCTCGAGAAGCCCATCAACTACGGCGGCTTCACTGGCGTGGGCAACGTGTACACAAAGGGTAACAGCATCTTGAAGCCTGAGATCCAGACAGCGTGGGAGATTGGCGCTGAGCTGCGTTTCCTGAAGGGACGCTTGGGCGTTGACTGGACTTATTATCACAGCTCCACCAAGAACCAGATAGCACAGCCTCGCTTGTCTAACGCTGGCGGATACATCTTCATGTCAATCAACTCCGGCTCAGTTATCAACAAGGGTATGGAGGTGAGCATCACGGGCAAGCCTTTCGATGGCAAGGACTTCAAGTGGGAGTCTACCCTCAACTTCTCTTACAACAAGGGCCGCCTTGGCGAGTTCCTCGATGGCGTAGGCATGTTCTACCCCACCGACGCGCAGTTCGGCAGCGTGAAGTCGGCATCAGTGCCTAACGGCGGCTACTTCATGGCTCTCGTGGGCACTCGCTTCGAGACACAGCACGACGAGAACGGCGAGGAGATTAAGGGTGGCAAGTATCTCATCGACCCTGCCACTGGTCTCTACAAGGTACACAGCGGACAAAACGACGTTGTGGGCAACCGCGAGCCTAAGCTCATAGGCGGATGGAACAACACCTTCACCTACAAGAACCTCTCGCTCTCCTTCCTGCTCGACTTCCGCCTTGGCGGCGACGTGTTCAACGGCACCGAGCAGTTCATGGTCGGCAACGGCTTGAGCAAGCTCACCACTCAGAACAACCGCCAGAGCGTCACCGTGGACGGCATTAACGCTAACACGGGCGAGGCTTACACGCAGACCTACGAGGCCGGCAAGACTTACACATTCGGCAAGACCACTTATTCGGGCGAGGCCATGATACAGAAGTATTGGGACAACTACGCCGACAACTCTTACAACTTCATACAGAGCGTCAACTGGCTGAAACTGCGCTCGCTCTCGCTGAGCTACGACTTCACGAGCCTCCTACGCAGCCATACCATCATCAAGCGCCTCTCTGCCAACATCACGGCTCAAAACCTCTTCACATGGACCAACTACAAGGGCATGGATCCTGAGGTATGCACCGCTGGCGGAACTGGCGGTTCTGGCGCTACGGGCATCGACTATTGCAGCGTGCCTTCCGTACGCACCTTTACCTTTGGCGTGAACGTCACGTTCTAAGGCCACGCCACAATGTGAATAAGCATTTGTTTAAACATCAAAAACAGGATTTTATATGAAGAGTTTAAAATATATGATGGCAGCCGGATGTCTGCTCACGCTTGGACTTTCATCGTGCAGCGACTTCCTCGACGTGAACGTGGACCCCGACAAGCCAAACAACACCACCGCCGAGGTGGCAAACCGCGTGCCTTGGATTCAGCGCATGTTCATGTACTCGGCCGGTATCACCAACTACCGCACGTCCATGATTGCCGGCGTGCTCTATTCCACGAGCGGCACCCATGGACCAGCAGCCGTGACATGGAACTTCGCCCCTGGCACCACGACATCATCATACCAGACATGGTTCGTGGAGACTGCCGCCAACCTCAACGACCTCTACAACAAGGCAAAAGCTGAGAACGCCTACCACTACATGGCCGTGGCCGACATCTACCATGCGCTCGGCTTCATGCAGATGCTCGACCTCTACGGCGAGATTCCCTACACCGAGGCTCTTGGCAACTCGCCGGTGCCTGCCTACGACGACGGCAAGACAATCTTCAACGGCTGCGTGGCAAAGCTCGACGAGGCCATCAAGTTGCTCAGTGAGGCCCAGCCTGCCACTGCCACGCCACTCTCAAAGGGCGACCTCATGAACGGCGGCGACGCGCAGAAATGGCTCAAGATGGCCTACGGCCTCAAGGCACGCTTCCTGCTGAAGCTGTCGAAGAAGGCCGAGTTTGACCCAGAGGCAATTCTCGATTGCTTGTCAAAGGGCCCACAGAGCATAGACGACAACTCCGTGATGCCATGCTTCAATAGCGGACAGGATGTTACCGACTATCTCATGGGCGACCCCATCATGACCAATGGCAACTGGAACTGCGTGGCTTACGGCACTACTCAACGCATAACGAAATACTATACCGACCTGCTCACCGACATGCGCGGCGCGGGCGTTGAGGATCCACGCTACACGAAGATCGTGCCGGCAGTGATGACTAACATCAAGGTCGTGGACGGCAAGGTGCAGTCGTACGACTGGGCACGCTCCAAAGGCGTTGACTGCCACGGCGACTGCGAGCGCTTGAAGGCCGTGGGATGGAACAGCATCGTGGCCCCGACATGGGCAGCCACAAACAAGGACATAACCTATAACATTGCCGACGCCACCGCACGCGACAAGTTTGTTTCCGACATTCAGAAGCTCCACAAGACAACAGTTGACGGCACAAAGGTGAAGGTGACTTACCAGACAGGTTCTGTCTACGTCAACAGCACCAACTACGCTTACGCCGGCGACACGGCATACGTCTCGCTGCGTAGCAACTCCAAGCTCACGGGCAACCAGACGAAGGAGGAGAACGACGTGTATTGGTACTTCTCCACTAACGACGCGCTCAACGCCGGAGCCGTGGGTTCCACGGGCTCGTTCCAGACACGCCCCGTCAGCGACTTCGAGATCATGACCTACCACGAGGCTTGCTTCATCAAGGCCGAGGTGCTCTTCCGCAAGGGCGACAAGGCCGGAGCTCTCGCCGCTTACAAGGCCGGCATCAAGGCGCATCTCGACTATATGCAGAAGAAGCTCACGGCCTGGAAGGGACAGGGCTTCAGCAATCCTGACATGCAGCCTATGGACGACGCCAAGATCGCGGCTTACCTGGCCAGCGACGCCGTATGCCAAAACGCGGGCGACCTGAAGATGAGCGACATCATGCTGCAGAAATATGTGGCCATGGGTTGCAGCCTCGAGAACTGGAACGACATGCGCCGCTTCAACTATGGAGCCGGCAACATCAAGGACTTCGGCGTGGTTTACCCAGGCTTCGATCGCTCCGTGCTCTTCACAGGAACCGACAAGCTGAAAGGCACGTCAAAGGACGACCCGAAATACTGGCCGCGCCGTTGGCGCCTGCCCGCAACACTTGAGTTGTCTTACAACGAGGCACAGGCGCTCGCCATCAACAAGCACGCCGAGGACACCGACATCTGGAGCTACCCCGTTTGGTGGGACTGCGCTACGGATGCCGAGTATGAAGGCTATCTCAAGTAAGGGCGACACAAGGTTGAAAAAAATACGCACAACTACATAAAAAACACATCTCTCCATGCCGATACATAAAAGTTGACGCATGGAGAGATTTTTTGTTTGGAGCATTGGATGAAAGTCGCCAAAATGAGCTACCTTTGCAGTATTCCCACTGATAACCAGTTTAAACCAATATAGAAACAACATGAAACAACACTTCGCGATTGCCTTTGCCTTCATGCTGACGGCATTCTCTCCTGCCGCCCAAGCTCAGAAGCATTGCTGCGGCAGCAAGATGGCACTGCCCGTCTACCTCGATGACACCAAGAACATAGAGCAACGCGTGGAAGACGCGCTCTCGCGCATGACGCTCGACGAGAAGATTGGCGTGATTCACGCGCAAAGCAAGTTCTCCGCCCGTGGCGTGCCCCGCCTTGGCCTGCCCGACCTCTGGACCGACGATGGCCCTCACGGCGTGCGCCCCGACGTGCTTTGGGACGAATGGGTGCAAGCCGGCCAAAGCAACGACTCGTGCGTGGCGTTCCCCGCGCTCACCTGTCTCGCCGCCACATGGAACCCTCACATGGCTTGCCTCTATGGCCGGAGCCTTGGCGAGGAAGCCCTGTATCGCGGCAAGGACGTCTTGCTGGGCCCGGGCGTCAACATCTACCGCACGCCGCTCAACGGGCGCAACTTTGAGTACATGGGCGAGGACCCTTGGCTCACGTCGACCATGGTGGTGCCTTACATCAAGGGATTGCAGAGCAACGGCGTGGCGGCGTGCGTGAAGCACTACGCGCTCAACAACGACGAGGAGAACCGACACAAGGTCAACGTCATCGTCTCCGACCGCGCGCTGCACGAGATTTACCTGCCGGCGTTCAAGGCCGCCGTGCAGAAGGCTCACGTGTGGTCCATCATGGGATCGTATAACCTGTACAACAACGAGCACAACTGCCACAACGACATCTTGCTGAACAAGATATTGAAACACGACTGGAATTTCGACGGCGTGGTGGTGAGCGACTGGGGTGGAGCCCACGACACCGACCAAGCCGTGAAAAACGGTCTCGACATGGAGTTCGGCACGTGGACCAACGGCCTGAGCAAGGGCGCGTCTAACGCCTTCGACAACTATTACCTCGCCATGCCCTACAAGAAGGGCATCCTCAGCGGCAAATACACCGAGAAGGAGCTTAACGACAAGGTGAGGCGCGTGCTCCGCCTCTATTTCCGCACCACGATGGCCAAGCGCGGCCACGGCTTCCTCTGCTCCGAGGCCCACTACGAGGCGGCCAAGGATATAGCCGAGGAAGGAATAGTGCTCTTGCAAAACAAGGGCAACGTGCTGCCGCTGCAGCTGAACGGCTCCAAGCGGAAGAAGGTGCTCGTGGTGGGCGAGAACGCCATCAAGATGATGACCGTGGGCGGAGGCAGCTCGTCGCTGAAGGCGCAACACGAGATCTCGCCGCTCCAGGGACTGCGCGACAGGCTGAAAGACATTGCCGAGGTGGAGTATGAGCGCGGATACGTGGGCGACACCACCGGCAACTACAACGGCGTGACGACAGGCCAAGACCTCAGGGACAACCGCTCGAAGCAACAGCTCATCGCCGACGCCGTGGCCAAGGCCAAGGAGGCCGACTATGTAGTGGTGTTCGGCGGACTGAACAAGAGCGACCATCAAGACGCCGAGGGCAACGACCGCAAGACGTATGACATGCCCTACGCACAGGACGAGCTCGTCGGCGCGCTCGCCAAGGCCAACAAGAATGTGGTGTTCGTCAACATCTCCGGCAATGCCGCGGCCATGCCATGGAAAAACGCCGTGCCTGCCATTGTGCAAGGCTGGTTCATAGGCTCTGAGGCCGGCAAGGCCCTCGCCGCCGTGCTGTGCGGAGACGCCAACCCGTCGGGCAAGTTGCCGTTCACGTGGCCTGCCTCGCTCAACGACGTGGGCGCGCATGCACTCGGCACATATCCCGGCACATGGCGCAAGGGACACAAGATAATAGACGAGGAATACAAGGAAGGCATATACGTGGGCTATCGCTGGGCCGACGCCCACAAGACCCACCCGCTGTTCGCCTTCGGCCACGGCCTGAGCTATACCACGTTCAAGCTCTCCAACCTCAGCCTCTCTTCAGCCGCCATCACCGCTAACGACACCTTGAGGGTGAAGGTCAGCGTGACCAACACAGGCAAGCGCGCCGGTGCCGAGGTGGTGCAACTCTACATCCACGACGACAAGGCAAGCGTGGACCGACCATACAAGGAGCTGAAAGGCTTCAGAAAGGTGTTCTTGCAGCCGGGCGAGACCAAGGACGTGGAGATGATGATAGCGAAAGACGCGCTCAGCTTCTACGACGAGACGACGGCAGCGTGGAAGGCGGAACCCGGAACGTTCACCGTGCTCGTGGGCAACGCTTCCGACAACTTGACACTTAGAAAGGGCTTCACGCTCAAATGACACGACAGACAACACGATGACACAAAACAACAGGATAGCCGCGCACGGCGCGTTATTGACAGCCAACCTCATTTTCGGATTGGGGGTGCCCATCACCAAGCTCTTGCTCGACAACTGGGTATCGCCAATGGCATGGATGGCCTCCCGCTGCATTGGCGCGGCACTGATATTCTGGGGTATCTCGCTCTTCATGCCCAAGGAGAAGGTGGTGACGAGAGACCTCTTCGTGATAATGGTTGGCGGATTGATAGGCTTCCTCGTGTCGCAGACGTTCACGGCATGGGCCATCGACTACAGCACGCCGACCTACGTGTCGCTCATTGCCACGCTAACACCGGTCATGACCATGGTCTGCGCCACACTGTTCATAGGTGAGCGGTGCTCGTGGAAAGGATTCGTGGGAATAGCTGTCGGCATCGTCGGCGCCATGCTGATGGTGGCAATGAACTGGCAGGGCGGCACCGGCAAGAACAACGTGCTCGGCATAGGCTTCGCCTTGCTCAGCCTGCTGACATGGGCCATCTACCTCATCATCACGCGCAAGGTATCGGCAAGATACTCTGCCGTGACGCAGATGAAATGGATATTCCTCGTCTCCTCAGTCGCCATACTGCCGTTCTCTTGGAGCGACCTCACCCACTCCACGCTATACAGCCCGGCATGGCAATGGAGCGGCGTGATGGAGATGGCATACATCGTGGTTCTGGCCACGGTGGTCGGCTTCTTCGCCATACCGTTCGCCTCGCGATACCTCAAGGCCACCACGGTGAGCGTCTACACCAACCTCCAACCCATCGTGACGGCCATTGCCGCCATCTGCCTTGGGCAAGACCACCTGACGTGGGACATCCCCGTGGCCCTCGTCCTCGTGTTGTTGAGCGCGTATCTCGTGGGAAAGAAATAGATATTATTACACGCAACGCGGGACGGGCACAGGGCCCGTCCCTACTAATGTATGGAAACGTTTATTTCTTTGTATACTTGGCCCAATCTATCTCAGCCAAGTATTTTTCAGCTTGTGTTTTTATTTCTGGTATATTTTCTTTTGCCGTAGCCCACAAAATCCCACATGAATTATGTCACCATGATAGAACAATGCCTTATTTGCAAAGCGTTGAGTCGATGGGTATGTAGTTGAAAATGGTTTTGCATGCCTCGGCGGAGAAACGCTGGCCCGAAGTCACGCAGTCATCCCACTGCTGCTCCGTCAGACCGTTCTCGATGTCGGCGCGCGTAATGTTGTTTTTCAGCAAGCCATAAATGAAGCCGGCGTTGAAGTTGTCGCCCGCCCCTACCGTGCTCACGGTCTGCATAGGCGCCACGTCGTAAGACTTGCGCAAGCCATTGTCGGCGTAAAGCCGCACGGGATTTGCGCCAGCCGTATAGATGAACTTCTTGGAATAGAAACTTATCTCGGCCTGATAAACCTTGTCGGGGTTGTCGAGCTTATAGAGCACGTCAAAGTCCTCGCGAGAGCCACGCACGATGTCGGCATACTCGAGGTTCTCAAGATAGTTGGGCGTGATTTTCATCACGTCGTCCTTGTGCGACATGCGGTAGTTTACGTCGTAATAGATTATGGCTCCATGCGCGCGGGCATAATCGAGCAAGCCCACAATCTGCGGCCTCACCACGGGGTTCACGGCAAAGAAAGAACCAAAAAGCACGATGTCATCGGGATGTATGTCGGGATAGATGAAGTCGAGCTGGTCGTGGGGGTGGTCTTTATAGAAGATGTACTCAGCGTCGTTGTTGTCGTCGAGAAACGCGAGCGACACCGGCGACTTCGAGCCAGGAAACGCCGTGACGTTGGAAGCGTCGACACCGTTATCCTTCAGAAACTTTATTATGTTCTGCCCCACACGGTCGTGACCCGCCTCACCGATGAAAGCGGTGGACACGCCGGCCCTCGCCAACGATATGATGGCGTTGAACGCCGAGCCGCCTGGATAAGCTCCAATGGGTTGCTCTTTCTTGAAGATGATGTCGAGAACGGTCTCGCCTATACCTATTACTTTGCGCATGATTGTCTTTGCCTTTATTAAAATGTTGCTTTGTTGAAATTGAAGGCAAAGTTAGTGTAAATCTTAAAGACAAAGCAACACATTCCGACTTTTTTTGATGTGCATTTTATGGTATGACTGGCAGGGACGGCCCCTAACCATCCCTACCCGCCCCTGCATCGCGCTCAATGGCCACCAATTAAATTGAATCATAATATTTTACAAATGGTCGTCTGAGAATCGTTTTTTTTCAACCAAGCCGTCGCTTGCGTGGAAATGACGCGATTATGAGCCATTTTGATAAATTATTGATTACCAAGTAATTACATTTTTAGCGGTTTTTCAGCGTCGCAAAATCGCTAAAATTGCGTTGCCATTACACTGTAATCGCGTTGCCGTTACGGTGTAATCGCGATGCCGTTACGGTGTAATCGCGATGCCGTTACAGTGTAATCGCGATGCCATTACGGTGTAACGGCAATGGTTTTTGGCAAAAAAGCCGCCGACGGCGCTGCAAAGGGGCACCTCGAAGCCATTTTTCCGCTCTATTTGACCCTGTTTCCAAGTGTTAAATTTTGGCAATAATATTTTACATTTCCACATGGCCGCGTGCACTTATACCATGCCGCGCTTCATGCAGGGTCATGCCATGTTTCTTGTCTTCGAGGAGTTTTAGAGGACGTCAATAATCGAATGTCAAAATAAATGCCTACCTTTGCCCTAACGCCGGGCAAGGCATCGTGCCGATGCCGAACCGGCGTTTTTGAAAAGACATTGTTTATAAAAAAAGACATGAGAACAGACAATTGCGTCACGATGGCCATGCCATGTGGCCTGCGCGCCATCCACATGCCCTCCAGCTCGCCCGTGGTCTACCTGGGCTACCAGATAGCGGCAGGCTCGCGCGACGAGCGGGAAAACGAGGAGGGCCTCGCCCACTTCTGTGAGCACATGACCTTCAAGGGCACTGAGCGACGGAGCGCGTGGAACATCCTCAACTGCCTTGAGGCGGTGGGCGGAAGCCTGAACGCCTACACCACGAAAGAGTGTACGGTGTTCTACGCAGCCGTGCCGGAGCACTACACACGGCGCGCCGTCGACCTGCTCACCGACATAGTGTTCCACTCGACATACCCGCAGAAGGAGATTGACAAGGAGGTGGAGGTGATATGCGACGAGATAGAGAGCTACAACGACTCACCGGCAGACCTCATCTACGACGACTTCGAGAACATAGTGTTCCACGGTCACCCCTTGGGCCACAACATCCTCGGCACCACGGAGCGCGTGCGCTCGTTCACCACCGCCGACGCGCTGCGGTTCACCAGCCGGCTCTACACGCCCAGCAACGCCGTCTTCTTCATGTATGGCGGCAAGAAGTTGCCGACCATCCCCATCGGCTCTGCCACGCTTGCAGAGCCACGCTTGCAGAAAACCGCCATTTCATCGGCATCGCTTTTCAGCGCCGCCGGCGAGACCACGCGCGACAAGGGCACCCACCAGGCCCACGTGATGCTCGGCAGCCCTTCCTATGGCGCTTCCGACGACCTGCTGCATGAGCGCATGAGCCTGTACCTGCTCAACAACATCATCGGGGGCAGGGGCATGAACTCAAGGCTCAACGTGACGCTGCGCGAGCACCGCGGACTCGTCTACACCGTGGAAAGCTCCATGACCACGTATGGCGACACCGGACTGTGGTGCACCTATCTCGGATGCGACAAGGACGACGTGAGGCGCTGTCTTCGCCTCGTGAGGCGCGAGCTCGACAAGTTCATGGACGAGCCACTGTCGGAGCGACGCCTCAACGCCGCGAAGAAACAACTTAGGGGGCAGCTTACGATAGACTGCGACAACCGCGAGAACTTCGCCCTCGACCTCGGCAGCGTGTACCTCTTCCGCGACAAGGCGCGCGACGTGGAGAAGACATGCAAGGAGATTGACGCCGTGACAGCCGAGGACATACAACGCGTGGCACGACACATCTTCGAGCCAAGCAAGATGACCACACTCATATACAAATAAACGATGAGAATCACCGATGAAACCGCCGATTTCATACGCCTCCACCGCCTCGACGACGTGAGGGCTCTCGCCTTGAAGGGCGATGGCAACGGCAAGGTGGACCTCGCCTTCGCCCTCAACCAGATACAGGGCTGGCAGACGGCAAGGCGGAAGTTGCCCTCATGGGCGGCGGCAGACGGCATGGTGTATCCCCCACACCTCAACATGGAGCAATGCTCAAGCGAGGCCACGGCAAGATACAAGAGCCACTGCCTGGCCTCGGGCCGCGACCTCTCCCAAGCCACGCTCGTGGACCTGACGGGCGGTTTCGGAGTAGACTTCTCCATCATGTCACGCCCGTTTGCCAAAGCCATATACGTGGAGCGAAACGCGGAGCTCGCGGAAGTGGCGCGCCACAACTTCGGCATTCTCGGACTGGGGAACGTAGAGGCAGTGTGCGCCGACGCCACGGAGTTTCTCGCCACGCTCCCACGGAAGAGCGGCGAGGGACCACAGACCGTGGTGTTTCTCGACCCAGCGCGGAGAGACGGCAACGGCAAGAAGGTGTTCAGGATAGAGGATTGCAGTCCGGACATCATCGGCCTGCGCGACGAGCTGCTCAGCCGTGCCGACGTGATAATGATAAAGTTCTCGCCAATGCTCGACTGGCACATGGCGTTGAGCCAGCTCGGCCATGACCTGCCGGCATGGGCAGGCGACATCGAGCAAGAGGTGCACGTGGTGTCCACGAGAAACGAGTGCAAGGAGCTGCTGATAGTGATGAGCCGGGCGCAAGGCGAAAAGAGACCTACGAGAATAGTCTGCCACAACGACGGCCAACGGTTCGAGACGGCCGACACCCATTCCAAGCCGACCCTTTGGCAGGGCGACCCGGAAGACGCCAAGGGCATGTGCCTCTTCGTGCCAAACGCCTCGATAATGAAAGCCGGGGTGTTTGGCGAGCTGTCGCGCGAATACGGCATCGACATGCTCGACCGCGACTCACATCTCTTTATAAGCGGGCAAGACAGGCCCGACTTCCCTGGCCGCCGATTCGAGATAGACCGCGCCTGCACCATGAACAAGAAAGACCTGCGAAAGGCGCTGGAGGGCATAAGCCAAGCCAACGTGTCGGCACGCAACTTCCCTGTCGGCGCCGACGCCCTGAGAAAGCGGCTGCGCCTGAAAGACGGGGGCGACACCTACCTCTTCGCCACGACAGTGGGCAAGAAACACATCGTGCTGGTGTGTCATGCCATGATGACACAATGCCACACTGACAAGAATTGACCATTGTCAAGCCAATTGACAGTCGTCAAGAAAGAGCCCTGTCGGGCCAGATTTTCCCCGACAGGCTTTGCCACAAGCCATAAAGGCATTACCTTTGCAGTGCAATTAGAGGATAACAAATAATAAATTAAGAAAGGATAACAAAAATGACAGTTAGTACTTTTATCGCAACAGTAGCATTGATGTTCGGTCTTATCGCTTTCGTTGGAGTTCACACCGACAGGAGCGCAAGAGCTTAAAAGACACCGAGAGAGGAAGGAGGAAAACAAATAAGAGTTAGCATAGAAATAAGAATATCAGAAGGCCGCAAGTGGATATTTCCGCTTGCGGCTTTTTTATTGGGCTTTGTCGGTTTTTCTTAGTATCTTTGCATAAGATAAGCTGCACCTCAGCATAATACAAAAAGAGAAAGCAAGATGACTGATGCCATAACATATTTGGAAAGCTCGCACAAGCTTCGCCGCAACGTGCTGACGGGCGAGCTGCTCTACGCCGATGCCGACGGATGGCACAAGCTCTCGAAAGAGGGACGCAACACCATCATCCTGAACGCCCTGCGCGACGGCGTGAGCCTGGAGGAAGAGACCCTGGACCGCTTTGTCGGCTCCACGCTCGTGGAACAATGGAACCCGGCAAGGCAATGGCTTGACGAACTGCCCGAATGGGACGGCGAGGACTACGTGCTCGAACTGTCACAACGCGTCATAACGTCGAACCCCGATTGGGCGGAGCGTTTCCACAAATGGATGCTGCAAACCGTGGCGCGGTGGATGGACATGGAGGTGCCACACAGGGACGCCATAGTGCCGGTGATAGTGGGACAATGGGGCTACGGCAAGACTTCTTTCTGCTATCAGCTCCTGCCGCCGCCGCTAAGGCTATATTATACCGACAAGATAAAGCTCAGCAACTCGGCTGAGGTCTACGAGCTCCTGACCACGAACCTGCTGGTCAACATCGACGAGTTTTACCAAGAGAGCACGCTGCAAGAGCCGCTCGTGAGATACATCTTCTCACGCTCCACGCCCGTGTTTCGCCGACCCTACGGCACCACAGAGGAGCCGCGCAGGAAATACGCCGGCTTCATAGCCACGACGGGAAACCTGCACCCCATGACCGACGCCGCCGGAGCCGCGCACCTCTTCTGCGTGGAGGCGGGACGGAAGATAGACCTCTCGCCCATCCCCTACGAGCAACTCTACGCGCAGCTCAAGGAAGAACTGGAGAGCGGCATGGACTATCTGCTCGACGACGACGAGCGAGAGCGCATGGCCGGGCAGAACTCGCCATTCGAGGAGGCCGACAACCTGGTGAAGATGGTGCGCCTGCTATACGCCAACCCGCCAAAGGGACAGAAGGCGAAAGCCGTGTACATAGACACCATAATAGACAGGCTGATGCAGGAATACCCCTATTGGACCCCTGGCGACCACGTGAACCAGGACGTGGGCTTCGCCCTGCAAGAGGCAGGATTCACGCGAAGCCGGATACACGGGCGCTCGTGCTACCGCATAGTGCCACGCGACCCGCGACGCCTCGACTTCAACGACTACAGCACGGAAGTGAAGAAGAAAGACGACTTCGCCGACAACCCTCTGGCACAAGCATTGCTGGCCGGACTGGGGAAAAGGTAGGGCGAACATATAACGACGAACAACAAAGAACAGACAAGGATACAGAATGAAAAGTTCAGATAAATCTCTCACGCCAATGATGCGGCAGTTCTTCTCCATGAAGTCGAAGCACCCTGACGCGTTGCTGCTTTTCCGCTGCGGCGACTTCTATGAGACCTACTGCGAGGATGCCGTGGAAGCGTCGAAGATACTTGGCCTGACGCTGACCAAACGCAACAACGGCGCGTCGGCGGGAGCGGAGATGGCGGGATTCCCGCACCACGCACTCGACACTTACCTGCCCAAGCTTATCAGGGCGGGAAAGCGCGTGGCGATATGCGACCAACTGGAAGACCCGAAGAAGAAACGGGCCATGATAAAGGGCAAGAAGGGGCTCACGGAAATGGACAAGATGGTGAAGCGCGGCATTACGGAACTCGTCACGCCGGGCATAGCCATGAGCGACAACGTGCTCAACTACAAGGAGAACAACTTTCTCGCGGCAGTGCACTTCGGCAAGGCGGCATGCGGCATCAGCTTCCTCGACATTTCCACCGGAGAGTTCCTCACCGGGCAAGGCACTTACGACTACGTGGAGAAGCTCATTGGCAACTTCTCGCCAAAGGAGGTGCTCTACGACAAGACACGGCGCAAGGACTTCGAGAAGTATTTCGGTAACAAGCTGACCATATTCGAGCTCGACGACTGGGTGTTCACCGAGCAAAACGCGCGGCAGAAGCTCTTGAAGCACTTCGGCACGAAATCGCTGAAAGGATTCGGAGTGGAGCATCTCAAGGACGGCATAGTAGCCTCGGGCGCGATAATGCAATACCTGGAGCTGACGCAGCACACCAACATAAACCACATCACCTCGCTGAAACGCATAGAGGAAGACAAATACGTGAGGCTGGACAAGTTCACCATTCGCTCGCTGGAGCTTCTGCAACCCATGCAGGAAGACGGCAAGTCGCTGCTCAACGTCATAGACCGAACCATAACGCCGATGGGCGGGAGAATGCTGCGAAGGTGGGTAGTGTTCCCGCTGAAAGACGTGAGGCACATCAACGACCGCCTCAACGTGGTGGAATATTTCTTCAAGGCACCAAACTTCAGGCAGATAATCGACGAGCAACTGCACAGGGTCGGCGACTTGGAACGCATAATATCAAAGGTGGCCGTGGGCAGGGTGACGCCACGCGAGGTGGTGCAGCTGAAGACGGCATTGCAGGCCATACAACCCATAAAGTCGGCTTGCCTCTACGCCAACAACGACAGCCTGAAACGCCTCGGCGAGCAGATGAACCTCTGCGAGAGCCTGCGCGACAGGATAGAGAAGGAGATACAGCCCGACCCGCCACAGCTCGTGTCGAAAGGCGACGTGATTGCCGAGGGATACAGCCAGCAACTCGACGAGCTGAGGCACATCTCGCGCGGCGGAAAGGACTACCTGTTGGAGATACAGCAGCGTGAGGCCGAGACGACAGGCATCGCCTCGCTGAAGGTGGGCTACAACAACGTGTTCGGCTATTACCTTGAGGTGCGCAACACGTTCAAGGACCGCGTGCCGGCCGACTGGATAAGGAAGCAGACCCTGGCGCAGGCAGAGAGATACATCACACCAGAGCTGAAACAATATGAGGAGAAGATACTTGGCGCCGACGAGAAGATTCTGGAACTTGAGTCGCAACTGTTCTCGGAGCTGATTGTAGACATGCAGGAGTTCATACCGCAAATACAAATCAACGCCAACATCCTCGCCCACATCGACACCCTGCTCTCGTTTGCGAAGGTGTCGGAAGACAACGCCTACGTGAGGCCAGTGGTCGACGACACCACCGTGCTCGACATTCACCAAGGCCGCCACGCCGTGATAGAGACGCAGATGCCGCTCGGAGAACGCTACGTGCCCAACGACGTGTACCTTGACACGGAGAAACAACAGGTAATGATGATTACCGGCCCTAACATGGCAGGAAAGTCGGCACTGCTGCGCCAGACCGCCATCATCGTGCTGTTGGCGCAGATAGGCTGCTTCGTGCCGGCGGAGAGCGCGAGGGTGGGACTCGTGGACAAGATATTCACGAGGGTCGGCGCGAGCGACAACCTCTCGCTTGGAGAATCAACGTTCATGGTGGAGATGACCGAGGCGGCCGACATACTGAACAACGTGTCGCCCCACTCGCTCGTGCTCTTCGACGAACTGGGCAGGGGCACGTCGACCTACGACGGCATTTCCATCGCCTGGGCGATAGTGGAATACCTGCACGAGCACCGTGGCTCGCAAGCTCGCACGCTCTTCGCCACACACTATCACGAGCTCAACGAGATGGAAAAACATTTCCAGCGTATAAAAAACTACAACGTGGCCGTGAAGGAGATAGACGGAAAGGTGATATTCCTTCGCAAGCTCACGCCTGGAGGCTCGGAACACTCGTTTGGCATCCACGTGGCCGAGATGGCAGGAATGCCGCGATCCATCGTGAACCGGGCCAACGACGTGCTGAAAGAACTGGAGGCTGACAACGCGGAAGTGGGCAACGCGGGCAAGGCAAAAGTGGAAAACATCGGAAAAGACAGAGATGGCGTACAGCTCAACATCTTCCAGCTCGACGACCCCGTGCTGAAACAGGTGCGCGACGAGATACTTGAACTTGACATCAACAACCTCACGCCGGTGGACGCGCTAAACAAGCTCAACGAGATAAAGAAAATAGTGACGGGAAAGTCGTGCTGAAGCACACGGCTCAAAGGGCGACGCCTTGCTTGCCATGCATGAAGCCAACGGCAAGGCAGCACGCCCGTCACACGGCTGGCGCCATTGAAAGCAAGCACGTGCCAACACACCGTAAACAAGAAAACAAAAATCCCTGTTGCCATCGCGACAACAGGGATTTTTGTTATATATAAATAATGTGTTTATGCCTTGACAGGCTCAGCGGCTACAGGCTGCTCAGCGTTGTCTTCCATATTGTTGATCTTCTTGCCCAACACGATGTAAGCGATTGGCGAAGCGAGGAAGATGGAACTCAACGTACCAACTACCACACCAACAATCATGGCGAACGAGAACGAACGGATGGAGTCGCCACCAAGGATGAAGATAGCGAGCAACACGATCAACGTGGAAACAGACGTGTTAATGGTACGCGCGAGGGTCTCGTTGATAGAGTCGTTGAACAACTTCTGCTTGTCACCCTTAGGATGCAAGCGGAGATTCTCACGAATACGGTCGAACACCACCACGGAGTCGTTGATGTCGTAACCAATCACCGTAAGGATGGCGCCGATAAACGCCTGGTCAATCTCAAGCGAGAAGCCTATCCAGCCATAGCAAAGCGAGAAGAGACCGACGACCATTGTCGTGTCGATGGCCAAAGCCAAGATTGAACCGACAGAGAAACCGACGTTGCGGAAACGCAGAAGGATATAAAGGAATATGCAAAGCAAGGCCAAGCCTACACTTATGATAGCGTTCTTCGTAATATCCTTAGCCACCGAAGGTCCTACCTTTGAAGAACTGATGATGGAGCCACCCTGGCGGATGTCCGGGTTCTTGAAGGCGTCCACGTTAGCCTGGCTCACGAAGCCACTCTTATGGAGAGCGTTGTAGAGTATTGTCTCAGCCTTGTCGTCAGCGTTAGGATCATTGCTGTCGATGTCCCAGTTGGTGCTCACGCGGATGGTCTGGCCGTCGGTGCCAATGGCGATAACCGTTGTAGTGGCAAGCTTGCCCTCGTCGGAACCAGTGGTGTTGACGAAAGCGTTTTGTAGCACAGGACGAACATCCTCAACGGGAACCGACTTGTTGAGCGTGACAACATAGTTGCGACCACCGGTGAAGTCGATGCTCTGGCTCAAGCCGCGAATGGCGAAGCTGGCAATGCAGATGACGATTGCCACGGCATAGACGACGAAGCTCACCTTGTACATCGACATGAAACGATACTTGGTGTTCTGCATGAGGTTCTTTGAGAAACCGGTCCAGAACTTCAAGTGCATCCACTTGCCATGATTGAGCTTGTACTCATAGATAAGGCGAGTGAGGTAAACGGCGGTGAAGAAGTTACATACGATACCGATAATCCAAGTCGTGGCGAAACCACGGATAGGTCCTGTTCCGACAGCGAGAAGGATGATACCTGTTATCAATGAAGTGAGGTTGGAGTCGAAGATGGCAGAGAAAGCGTTGCTATAACCTTCGGATATGGCCTTTCTCATGTCCTTGCCCTTGCGAAGCTCCTCCTTGATACGCTCATAAACAAGCACGTTGGCATCCACGGCGGTACCCAACGAAAGCACCATACCGGCAATACCACTCATTGTCAACGCGGCCTGGAACGACGTGAGTATGCCAAGCGTGAAGAACACGTTGATGAGCAACGCGCCAATGGCGATAGAGCCAGGGATGACATTGTAGATGGCGAGCATGAAGATTATCAACAGCACGAAAGCCACGATGAACGAGACGATACCCTGCTGGATTGACTGCGCGCCGAGCGTAGGACCAACGACCTCCTCCTGCACGATGTGGGCGGGAGCCGGCATACGACCGGAGTTAAGAGTGTTGGCAAGGTCCTTGGTGTCTTGCACCGTGAAGTTACCGCTGATAGAGCTTTGTCCACCGCTAATCTCGCCATTCACGCGAGGAGCGGAGTAAACCACGTTGTCGAGGGTGATGGCGATTGCCTTGCCCACGTTGGCCTTTGTCAGCTCGGCCCAACGGCGTGCGCCCTCAGAGTTCATGGTCATGGAAACCTCAGGCTGGCCAGTGAGCTGGTTGAACTCATCCTTAGCCTGAACGACCACGTCGCCTTCCAGTGGAGCACGGCCGTTTGTCGTAGTGACCTTCAAGGCATGAAGCTCAAAGATGTTCTTTGCCTGGATGCCATCAGCTGGCTTGGCACTCCAAAGGAGCTTGAGGTCGCTGGGCAGGATTTGCTTTGCGAGGCTGCCATAGATAATCTTGTTGATGGCGGCGGTGTCGCGCACGCTTGCATATCCGCAAACGCTCAAGCCTTGGCCTGTGGTCTGCAGCATGGCGAGCAATGGGTGCAATTTCTTTGCCTCCTCAAGCTGCGCGTCCGGAGTGGCCTTGATGTTCTTCTTGGCGTCTTTGCCATTCTTGAGTTGGAACTTAGGCTTCTCCTGCTTTGCCTGCTTAACCTCCTTCTCGGCAGTGGCCTTGGCTGCGGCTACGTCGTTCTCGGCCTTGGCAGAGTCAGCGGCGACCTTCTCGTCGGCATCGCCATTGGCGACACGCTGGTCGAGCTGCTGCAGATAAGGAAGCACCTCGTCGGCGTTGTAGGTCTCCCAGAACTCCAAGTTGGCAGAGCCCTGCAAGAGTTTACGCATACGCTCAGGCTCGCGGATACCAGGCATCTCGACAGAGATACGGCCCTCGGCACCCTGCACCTTCTGGATGTTGGGCTGCACCACGCCAAACTGGTCGATACGCGTGCGTACCACATTGAAAGAGTTGTCAATGGCCGCAGACACCTCGGCGCGAAGCGTCTTCTCCACCTCGCTGTCTGTACTTGTAGGAGAAACCTTGCCCTGCAGCTCAGTGGTGGCGAACACCTCGGCAAGCTTGTGGCCAGGGGCGTTCTTGTGATAAGCATTGATGAAAAGAGTGATGAAGTCGCCCTGTGTGGCTTGCAACTCCTTGCGAGCCTCGTCCATGGAACGGGTGAAGGCGATGTCGGTCTTGTGATCGGCAAGATTCTCCACCACGTCGGGCACAGAGATCTCAAGGATCACATTCATACCGCCCTTAAGGTCCAGACCCAGACCAATCTGAGTCTCGAGGCACTTCTGATAGCTGTAGATGCCAAGATACTTCACAGAATCCTTGTAATCCTGCTGGGCAACGGCATCGGGCCGCTTGGCCGCCTGACTGTCATAATAGCTTGTGGCAATCGGGAAGCTCAAGTAGAAGAGGCTCACGAGCGTCAGAAGAACGGCTGTCGTGATAACGATTCCTTTGTTTTGCATTGTGTTTGTTAGTTATTTTTGTTGTTTCTATTTCTCCAAAATATATAATATGTGCAAAGTTACAAGTTTTTTTAGTTTATAATGAAGAAAACTAAGGAAAATTAAAGCTTAAGCCAGCACATTATAGGATAATGGTCTGAATTTTTAATGGAATTGTCCACTTTGCAAGCATAGGGTTTAAAGTCCGGAGTGCAAAGTATATTGTCGATTCTGACATACATTCTCGACTTGTGATAGCTTATTCCCGGACCGTTGCCGGTTTCCTCAAAGCAGTCGACAAGTCCCTTGGAAATGGTGCGATGCGCGTAAGAGAGCGGCGTGTCGTTGAAGTCGCCACACACGATCATCGGCACTCCGCCATGATAAGCTATATACCTTGCCACCGCGTCAGCCTCGGGAGCGCGCTTCTTGGTTTGCTGGCCAAGGTGGTTGATAAGCCATTTTGACGTTCGTGTCACCGCCTTTCCTTTAAGCTCGCCTTTCATGAGCTGCTGAAACTGCTCCTTCTCGTCAAGGCTTAGCCCCGTGGTCTCAAGGTGGTTGTTCACGACGATGACATCGCGATGGCGCACCTTCAACTTGAAAGCGCAACTCATGTTGCCTTTCGATTGATAGCGTATGTGCTCCTTTGAGAGTATGGGGTACTTGGAGAAGATGGTCATGAAGTCGCCCTTGTTCTTGGCCGTGTCCTTATACTCATATACCTTTCCCAAGATGGAGTCGACCTGCACGCTGCCGACCTCATGTTCCGCAGACTCTTGCAGGCACACGATGTCGGCATCCTGGCGTTTTATGTATTGGAGTATGGCATTAGGCTTGTCGCGATCCTCCCATCCAGCATAGCTATACACGTTGTATGACAACACCTTAATGCTTCCCTTTGGCGGATCGGACGGGAAGTTGAAGGGACAATATTTCCTCACCGGCCCATAGCACACGACAAAGCCCAACAAGGGTATGATGACCATCTTGACCTTTACCAACGCCCAAAAGACGAGAAAGAAGAAATTGATGGCAAGGACAACGGGAAAGAATAAACCCATGTTGCTCAGCTTGGGCCATACCGTAGGGTCCACCTTGTCGGCATTGCCAATGAGCAGCATGAGCAGGATGGAAGCCACGTTGGCCCCACCTATTATCTGTAAGGCTACACGCAATACCTTGCTCATTTCTTGCTTTGATCGAAGAGGGTCTGCTTCTCGTCACGCGTCAGACTGTCGTAACCGCTCTTGCGTATCTTGTCAAGGATGCGGTCAACCTCCTCTTGCTTGGCCCTTTTGTTGGCGTTGTAGTCCCAGTCGGGATTGTCGTTACGCTGACGTTTAATCTTGCTTTGCTCCCACTTGCTTCTCATGTTGTTGAAAAACTGTGAGCCACCTTGCATTCCGCCACCGTAAGGATGCCGCTGCCAATACCTTATCAAGAAGAATCCGAATATCATGCCGCCGAGGTGCGCTATATGAGCCACCTGCGAGCCTGGCTGGGCAAGCGCTGAGAAAAACTCCACCGCTATGGAGCCGAGCACCATCCACTTGGCCTTGATGGGAATTGGAATTGGTATGATGAACATTCGCTCATCCGGAAACATCATGCCAAAGGCGAGAAGCAAAGAATAGATGGCACCGGAAGCCCCAACCGTGGTCCAAAGTCTCAGCGCAGAGTCGTTGGCGGCGGCCACTTGCAGCAACTGCGAGAAGCCGTAGCCAGCGTCGGAAGAGATGACATAAAACTGCACAAACTGGGCTATCTCTTGCATCAATCCAGCGCCGACGCCACAAAAAAGATAGTAGGCGATGAAACGGCGAGGCCCCCAAACGCGCTCCATCACGGAGCCGAACATCCACAGCATGAACATGTTGAGGATGATGTGCTCCCAACCGCCATGCATGAACATATAAGTAATGAGCTGATATACATGGAAATCGGTGGCAAGGAAGAAATGCAGGCCAAACAAAGAGTTGAGGTCAACAACTCCTGTCTTCCCCAAGGCGAGCATGGCCATGAAACACAAGAGATTTACGATAATGAGGTTGCGGGTTACCGCGGGTATTCTAAGCATAACTTACTATATAATTCCATTTTCAAGCCGCCGCGCATTGCCGATAAGGCGACATCGTTGCAAAATTACGAAAAAAAGCCCTTAAAAGTCCATTCCGCGAGCCTTTTACCACTTTTTTTAGGCTTTTATGTCATTTTTCTTTTCTTTTTGTTTGTTGAATAAAACTATTGCACTATATTTGTCGCTGAATAAGGGATTTAGAGCAAAAACCATGGTTGCCGTCCTTTTTCCACCACCCCAAAGCACATAAATAATCAAGCAAGACAAACCCATTAAACTATATCACAATTATGACAAAAGCAGATCTTATCAAGAAGATTGCCACGGCAGCCAATATCAACGCCACTGAAGCCAAGCAAGCTCTCGATGCCGCGACAGAGTCTATCAAGCAAGCTCTTGCCGCAGGCGAGAAGGTTCAACTCTTAGGTTTCGGCACGTTCTCTGTCAACGAGCGTCCGGCACGCGAGGGCAAGAACCCGCAGACAGGCGAGGCCATACACATCGACGCAAAGAAGGTTGCCAAGTTCAAGGCTGGCGCTGACTTTGAAAAGTTGCTCAACGCGTAAGCTCGGCAACAACCAACAAAAGATTTAACTAAACACACCCTGGGAAGCCACCATGCATTCCCAGGGTGTTGCATTTATATGCAAATTATTGTTACGCGCAATTGATTTTCATCGCAAAACAGACGAAAAGCGTGTAAATATTTGCCAAATTCATTATTAAGGCTTAATTTTGCAGCTGGGAGAAACGGCAAACTATTAAAACTCATACTTGGCAAATAGTTTTTCGCTATCTTAATATATCTTTGTTAGAAAGGACGTTATAACATTTGACGTGCATTTTTATCGTTAAGATATAATGTCGGCAAATGGTAAAAACAACTATAAGATAATAAAATAACAATTGATTTAGAATATCCAAATTATCAAAATGTATAACAAGAAAAGAAGCGGCATGAGGACGTGGAGACGCTGCCTGTTGGCAAGCTCATTCCTCATTGCCAGCTCCACGGCATTTGCCGAAAGCGACATCAGTGGCACTGTGGTCGATGACAAGGGAAACCCATTAGCGGGAGTGGTAGTGCGAGTGGAAGGAAGCAAGAAAGGCACTATCACCGACGGCAACGGTCGCTACTCCATCGACGCCACGCCCTCGCAACGTCTGCAATTCTCGTTTCTCGGTTTCACGAGCCAAACGGTTAAGGCCGGGCAAAGCAGTCAAGTGGTGTTGCAGGAAGACGACAAGACCCTCAACGAAGTGGTGGTAGTGGGCTACGGCACAATGCGAAGGAAGGACGTGACAAGTTCCATCACTACATTGAAACAAGACGACCTCAACCTTGGCGTTGTGACAACGCCTGGCGAGCTCTTGCAGGGCAAGGTTCCCGGACTCGTCGTCACTACCACGGCCGACCCCAACGGCGAGCCGTCTGTCACCCTTCGCGGCGCCTCCACGCTTCGCACGGGCGAGGCTATGCAACCTTATTATATAGTGGACGGCGTGCCTGGAGTGGACCTCTCATTGATATCACCCGACGACATTGAAAGCATCGACGTGCTGCGCGATGCCACGGCAACGGCCATATACGGCTCCAAGGCCGCCAACGGCGTCATCATCGTGACGACGAAAAAAGGGCACAACGGCACCGCGCGAATAGGTTATCGTGGATACGCTGCAATTGAAAGCGTGTCGAAAGACCTGGAGCTTGCCTCTGCCACAGACCTGCGCGATTACGCCAAGACCAACAACTTCACCTTGCCTGACGACAAGTGCGCCGACACCAATTGGCAGAAAGAAGTAGAGCGCATGGGCTTCAGCCACAACCACAACCTCTCGGTGAGCGGCGGGACCAACAAGTCGAGCTATAACGTCAGCCTCAACTATCTCAACCACAAAGGCGTGATAAAGGGTACCGACAAAGAGCGATTCTCGGCAAGGGCCTTGGCACAGTCAAAGGTGATGCACGACAGGCTCAGCCTCGCGCTCGGCGTGAACTACAGCCGCACGGAAAGCAACGACGTGCCAAGCGGAGGCGACTGGGGCGAGGGCGTCACCGACGCCATGGCATACTATTCGCCGACACAGCCGGTCAGGAACGAGGACGGCAGCTGGTTCAGCTCATCGAGCGTAACCCACTACTACAACCCCGTGTCGATGATAAACGAAGACATAATGAACTATGTGAAGAAACGGCTGCAAGTCACGGGCAAGGCCGACCTCAACATCATGAAAGGTCTCACCTGGAGCGCGCAGTTCTCTTACTCTGACAGGCAGAACATCACGTCAATCTACCACTCCACACAATCGCAAATCACGCAAAGCAACGGGCAGGCCACTCGCAGCACCTACTTCAGCGACAAGAAGGTGTTTGAGACTTATGCCAACTATCAAGCCAACATCGGCGACGACCACCGCCTCGGGTTCATGGCTGGATATTCTTGGGAAGAGTCAAACCAAGACGACGGCTTCGGGCTCACTGTGAAAGACTTCTACAACGACAACCTGAAGTATTATGACCTCACGTTCGCCAACAAGATTGACGGCATCGACGCCGTGGAGAGTGGCAACCTGTCTACCCTTCGCATGATTTCCTTCTATGGGCGTGCCAACTACTCGTTTGCCGACAAATACAGCCTCCAGGCGACCCTGCGTCGCGATGGCTCGTCGGCCTTCGGCAAGAACAACCGTTGGGCCACGTTCCCGTCGGTGAGCGCGGCTTGGCGACTGAGCGAGGAAAACTTCATAAAGAAGCTCAACGTTTTCGACAACCTGTCGCTGCACGTCGGCTATGGCGTGAGCGGCAACTCGCTTGGCTTCGACGCCTTCACCGCCCTGCAGACATACGCGGCAACGGGATGGTTCCAGTATACCGACTCGAAGGGACAGACAAGCAACATGCACACCATCGGCGCCACTAACAACTCCAACCCCAACCTGAAATGGGAACGCACGGGGATGTTCAACATCGGCGTCGACTTCGGGTTCTTCGGTGGCCGGCTGTCGGGAACGGTGGAATACTACGACAAGCGCACCTCCGACCTCATTTATTATTACCCCGTGTCGACCAACCGCTACGCCTTCGGCACCATGACGGCCAACGTGGGCGACATAAGCAACAAGGGCGTGGAACTGAGCATACACGCCGTGCCGGTGATGACAAAAGACTTCAAGTGGTCCACGGCGCTTAACCTCTCGCACAACAGCAACAAGGTGGTGAAGCTCTCCAACCAGACGTTCTCGGTCAACTATATCAACGAGGCCGACTGCATGATTACCGGCAACAACGGTGTCTGCGTGCAGCGCATAATGGAAGGAAGCCCCATCGGGCAGTTCTATACTTACGAGTGGGCTGGATATGATGACAATGGCGTCAGCCAGTTTTACGTTCACGACCCTGCCACGGGCGAGCGCACCGGCGAGACGACCACCAAGCCTCAAGACACCGACCGCGTGAAGACCGGAAGCGCGCAACCCAAGCTCACTTACGGATGGAACAACACGCTGTCTTACAAGCGCTGGAGCCTCAACGCCTTCTTCCAAGGCGTCGTCGGCAACAAGATTTTCAACGCCCTGCGCGCGCAGGGCAACTGCGTAAGCCTTATCTCGCAGGGCAAGAACGTGCTGAAGGAGTGTCTCACCGACCAGAGATATGGCGACGTGAACTCGCAAGCGCCTTCCGACCGATGGATAGAGAACGGCAGTTACCTTCGCCTGTCGACGCTCACCCTGGCCTACGATTTCGGGAAGATAAGCGATTGGGTCAGCGGCCTCTCCATCTATGCCACTTGCGACAACGTGTTCACCATCACGGGCTACAAGGGCACCGACCCGGAAGTGGACCTCGGCGGACTGACGCCCGGCATACAATGGCGCAACATGTATTATCCACACACTCGCACGTTCATGATGGGCGTGAAAGTCAACTTTTAATGTTTAAGCTATCATGGGAAAAATGAAATACTTAATGGCGGCGGCCATCGTCACCATGGCCGCGACGTCGTGCACCGACCTCGACGTTGATGTCATGTCGAAGCTGACGCAATATCCTACCGAGTCGGAGATAGCCTTGGAGGGAAAGATGGCGGATGCCTATTATGCCTTCCGCGAGCAGCTCGGCAACAACTACAACCGCTACCAGACATTCTCCTCCGACGAGGCCACGGGCCTGAGCTTCGACGGCGACTACTACGACGGGGCTGAGAACATCAACCCCACCCTGCACACCTTCCTGGCAAGCGACAAGCCGCTCAACTGGTGGAGCGACGTGGCGGGCGGCATAACTCGATGCAACAAGCTCATAGGCGAGCTGTCGGAGCAGGACAACGCCACCACGAAGAGATACATCGCCAACCTGCGCGCCGTGCGCGCCTTCTACCATTTCATATTGATGGACAGCTATGGCGACGTGCCTATACTTGACAAGATATACGATGACAACGAGGCCATTGAGCGCAAGCCGCGCAAGGACGTGGCCGTGTTCATTGAGAAAGAGCTAAAGGAGTGCCTTCCAGACCTCTCCACCGCCAGCGACGCCTCCACCTACGGCAAGCCAAACAAGTGGATGGCTGAAGCGCTCTTGGTGAAGCTGTACATGAACTGGGCGGTGTACACCTGTGGCAACGTGGCCGACTATGACCCTAACACCACGGCCAACACCAAGCTCAACGACGCTGTGATGTATTGCGACGACATCATCAACAGCGGCCTCTTCAACCTCTCCGACAACTATCGCAAGAAGTTCCTCTACGACAACGGGGCGCAGATAAAAGACTTCATCTACGCCATGCCCTACGATTGCGTCTCCGCACAAGGCATGCTCTACGGACGCTTCCGCACGTTCAGGAAGATAGACCAAGGCTCGCCAACGGGCTATTACAACGGCCTGATGAAAAAGTCGTGCGCCGGCATCTGCGCCATGAACCCTGAGTTCAGCGACCTTTTCACCCTCAAGGGCGATGAGCGCAACAAGTGCGTGCTTATGGGCAAAGTGTTCATCCACGACGCGATAACAGGCGAGGAGACCTCGACACCTTATATGTACAAGGGCGCGCAACTGGAGTTCACCAAGACCATAACGCTGAAAGATGGCGGAGAGGCACAGCTCAACGCCGGCGCCACTCCCGACGGATGGCGTCAAGGCTACAGGTCGATAAAGTTCTACCCCAACCCCAACGAGTTTGCCGAGCACGACCGCTACCAGAGCAACGACGTGCCCATATTCCGCTACGCCGACATATTGCTCGAGAAGGCCGAGGCCATTCTCCGCGGAGCCAATGCCACCAACGGCGACACGCCACAGAGCCTGCTCAACCAGATACGCGCCTATGTCAACGCGCCACTGCTCGACCATGCCCCGTCGCTGAAAGACATTCTCGATGAGCGAGGCCGTGAGTTCTTCGACGAGAACTGGCGCCGCAACGACATGATACGCTTCGGAACCTTCGAGAGCGAGTACGGATTCCACAGAAAAGGATTCGCCAACGCCAACTTCGACAAGCAGCGCCGAGTGTTCCCCGTGCCAACGTCAGTGATGGAGGAGAACACCAACTGGAAACAAAACGCCGGATATTGACAGAAAGCAAATAACCCTTGCATATCCCACGACATTCCAACTCTTTCCGATTCAGTATACACCGGAAAGGTGTTGGAATGTTTTTTGAATATATAAGAACAGGGCTGGATTTCACGCTATCGTGAATCCAGCCCTGTTTGGTTATCCGCGCTTTGCTAACACAAGGAACGCGAGCGACGCCGCAAGGTAAGCTATCCATTTGATTTAAGGCAAGCTATCCCATTTGATTTAGGGATGACGCGTCGCGCTTCTTGGCGGTTAAGCTTCGTTCACTTGGTCAACGTGAGCTTAGCCGATTGCACGTTGGCACTGTTGGCGCCAATCATTATGTCGAAGTCGCCCGGCTCAAGCACCGTCTTGCCCTCATTGTCGTAATAGCTGAGTGTAGCGGCGTCGATGTCAAACGACACCGTCTTGCTCTCACCCTTCGCAAGGTGAATGCGCTGGAAGCCCTTGAGCTCTTTCACCGGTCTTACGATGCTGGCGAAACGGTCACGGATGTAGAATTGCACGATTTCATCGCCATCGCGACTGCCCGTATTGGTGATGGTAGCGGTTGCCGTAACCTTGCCACCAGCCTTCATCGTCGACGAGGAAAGCGTCACCGGGGAGTAGCTGTAAGACGTGTAGCTCAAGCCATATCCGAAAGGATAAAGCGGGCCCTGCGTCACGTCGGTGTAGTTGCTCTGAAACTTGCGGAACACCTTGCTGCCGTCCTCCACGGGGCGACCCGTGTTGAGGTGATTATAATAGAGAGGCTCCTGGCCGGTAGTGCGCGGGAAACTGTTTACCAACTTACCCGTCGGCACCTTGTCGCCAAAGAGCACGTCGCAGATGGCGTCACCGGTCTCAGAACCAGCGAACCACACGTTCATGATAGCCGCCGCATTGTCGTTCTCCCACGAGAGCACGGTGGGACGTCCGGCGAAGTTGAGCAGCACCACGGGCTTGCCAGTCCTCACGAGAGCCTTCAGCAAGCGAGCCTCAGCGTCGGGCATGGTAAGGTCGGTACGCGCTGAGCTCTCACCGCTCATATCCGCCAGTTCACCGAGGCAAGCCACGATGACATCGGCGTTTTTGGCCACTTTCAGTGCCTCTGCCAGCATTTGCTTGGCATCGCCGCGCGGTATGGGGCGACCACAGCAGACCGCCTCCTGACGCACGCTGTCGTCGTAGATATTTGAGCCTTGGGCGTAGGTCACCGTCGCCTTGTCGCCAAGATAGCGCTGCATGGCTTCCTTTACGGTGGCGTATTTCTCAGGCTTGTCGCCCGTCGACCAGCATCCTGGAAGGTTGTTGCGCGTGTCGGCGAGAGGGCCTATAAGGGCGATGGAACCTTGCTTTTTCAGTGGCAGGATGTCGTTGTCGTTCTTCAGCAACACGAACGTCTGCGCGGCTATGTCGCGCGCCGTTTGGCGATGCTGGGCGGTGTACAGTTCCTTCTTCTCGCGCTTGGGGTCGCAATAGCGATAAGGGTCATCGAATAGCCCGAGCTTGTATTTAGCCTCCAAGACACGTCTGACGGCCTGGTCAATCTGCGCCATCTTCACGGTGCCATTGTCAAGGCAAGCCTTCAACTGTACAAGGAAAGCCGAGGAGCACATGTCCATGTCGGTTCCGGCGTTCATGGCTTGCGCCGTACTTTGCATCTGGTCGCCGAAGCCCCAGTTCGTCATTTCGTTGATGGAGCCGTAGTCGGTCACGAGGAATCCATTGAAGCCCCACTGACCACGCAGCACGTCGGTTATGAGCCAGCGGTTGCCCGTGGCCGGCATGCCGTCGACGATGTTGAACGACGACATCACCGAGCCCACGCCAGCCTCGACCGCGGCCTTGTATGGCGGCAGATATTGGTTGTACATGCGCAGGCGGCTCATGTCCACCGTGTTGTAGTCGCGTCCGGCCTCCGACGCGCCGTAAAGGGCATAGTGCTTCAGGCACGCCATAAGCTCATTCTTGGCATATCCCTGTCTCTCGCCTGAGCCTTGATAGCCATGTATGGCAGCCACGGCCATCACCGATGAGAGATAAGGGTCCTCGCCGTAGCCCTCAGCCACGCGCCCCCAACGGGCATCGAGAGCCACGTCGACCATAGGGCTGTAGTTCCAGCAGATGCCGCTCGCCGTGGCCTCCTCAGCCGCCATGCGCGCGCCGTCCTCTATGGCTTGCGGATTCCACGAGCACGCCTGCGCCAATGGGAGGGGCAGCACCGTCTCGTAGCCGTGAATCACGTCGAGACCGAAGATGAGGGGGATGTGCAGGCGGCTCTTCTTGACCGCCACCTCCTGCAACGCCCTGACCTTGGCGGCGCCTTTCGTGTTGAGCACCGCGCCAAGCATGCCTTTTTCCACCAGCTCCACCAGCGGCGAGTTGGTCTTGGCGCCCGTGGTAAGGTCGGTTCCTGGCATGAGGTTGAGCTGTCCTATCTTCTCCTCAACGGTCATCTTGGCCATCAAGTCGTCCACAAACTCGTTCATGGGCTTCTTTTGGGCATGAAGCGAGAGACAAGACATGAGAATCGAAAAACACAATATTGTCTTCTTCATAAATATTATAACATTAAAAGTTAGTTGCAATTCGGGGCGTAGGCTTTCGTGGTTGCCATTCGGGGGCGCGGACGGGCAACATGAGTATATGGTGCACCATCACACGCAAAATTAAGAATAATTTTCGAGTATTTCTTCTTCTGATGCTGAAAAAAACATAACGGCCACACGTCCGTCCTCGCAAGTCGCGACCATTGGCGCGGTGTCGACACGCACCGGAGCCGTCTCTGCCAAGTCGGACGCGTCGACCTTGGCTATGGAAGCCGTCACCACGCTCTTCTTCTGTACGCCATAACCAATGACGACAACCTCGGATATGGTCTTCTGGTCTTAGAGAAGGGTGACACGCATGTCGGCAGAACCTTTCTTTTCCTGGAATTGTAAAATATTATTGCCAAAATTTAACACTTGGAAACCGGTGCAAATAGAGCGGAAAAACTGTCGGAGGCTACCCTTTTTCGGCACCGCCGGCGTCTTTTTTACCAAATTTTGTTGCCATAGTAGCCAAATGGCGTCGCCGTTACACCGTAACGGCAACGCGATTACACCGTAACGGCAACGCGATTGCACCGTAACGGCAACGCGATTGCACCGTAACGGCGACGCGATTTTTGCGAATTGGCAACGCCCTGAAAGCGCAAATAATGCAAGCAGTTGACATTCAACGGTTTATGAAAACAGCATGAGAATCGTTTTTTTTCGACCAAGAGACTGCTTGGTTGAAAAAAATTGATTCTCAGACGACCATTTGTAAAATATTATTATTCACTTTGCAGGGGTCGTTACTCCCTTCTTTTCCACCATTATCGGGGGCCATCCATGCCCATAGCTTGCATGCCATCACTCTTGGCGGAAAAGCCGCGTCAAGGGCGGTTTATCACCTCCAACGCCTTTGTCACGATGTCGCTTTGCTGGTTCATGACCTGGAAATATTGGCTCATGTCCCATATGTCGCGAGCGATGAGAGCCTTGAGCTGGGCACGCAGGTAAACGAGGGTGCGGTCAAGCTCAGCCTTGTCCTTGGGCTCTATCTTCTGCTTCTTGCCGTCGCTGATGATGCTGTCGACAAGTTGTTGCGGGACCGTGAAGTGTTCGAGATAGGCGCTGAACTGCGGATATTTTGCCTTGAGCTGCTTGCGGTGCGAGTCCATGAATTTAAGGTCGTTGTCCAACACTATTCCCTTCGCCATCAGCTTGCGGTGGAAGGTGGTGAACCTCATGGTGTCGAGAGGCACGAAATAGTCGGGCATGATACCTCCCCCGCCATACACCACGCGGTTCTTGCGAAGGGTGTGGAACTTCAGAGAGTCGGCAAAATGTATGCTGTCGGCGGAATAAAGCTCTCCGTGCTTATAGCGTGTGTCGAGCTCCATCTCATAGTCCTTGCGGTCGCCCTTCACGTATGGCTTCTGTATGCAGCGACCCGACGGGGTATAATAATGCGCGATGGTGAGCCTCATCATCGAACCGTCAGGAAAGCCCACGGGGCGTTGCACCAATCCCTTTCCGAAGGAGCGTCTGCCCACCACCGTGCCACGATCCTGGTCTTGCAAGGCACCTGTGACAATCTCGGCGGCTGAGGCCGTCAGCTCATTTATCAAGACCACCACCTTGCCGTCAACGAGCTTGCCGTCGCCCTTCGCCACATATTCTGACCGTGGCACCTGGCGACCTTGCGTATATACGATGAGGTCGCCCTTGCGCAAGAACTCATTGGCTATGCTCACGGCGGCCTGCAAATAGCCGCCTCCGTTGTCTTGCAAGTCGAGAATGAGGTTCCGCATGCCCTTGCCTTTAAGGTCGCTGACGGCTGTCATGAACTCGTCGTAGGTCGTGGCGCCAAAACTGCCTATGCGGATATAACCCGTGGCAGGAGCTATCATGTACCAACCGTCGATGGTCTTCACCGGAATCTTGTCGCGAACCACGGTGAAATGGAGCTTTTCCGCTATTCCGCGCCTTGCTATGGTGAGCTTTACCTTTGTACCCTTGGGACCTCTCAGCCTCCTCATTATCTCCTCTCGGCTCATCTTCACGCCGGCTATCGCCGTGTCGTTTACGGCTATGATGCGGTCGCCCGACATGATGCCCACTTTCTCGGAAGGGCCTTTCGCCACGGTTTGTATCACGAGCAGCGTGTCTTCCTGCATGTTGAACTGTATGCCGACACCCTCGAATGAGCCATTGAGCGACTCGTTCATGGCCTTGGTCTCCTTGGCCGTGGTGTAAGAAGAATGAGGGTCGAGCTTCTCAAGCATCCCTCGAATGCCGTCCTCCACAAGCTTGTTTTGGTCGACGGAGTCGACATAGAAACTATTTATGGCTATCTCCGCGATTTGCAACTTGCGCAGAGGCGAGTCCTTGCCAAAGTCCAATCGCAGTTGTGCCTGTGCCGGCGCCGACAAGAAAAGCGGCAACAGCAAAAGGGTGGCATGGAGAAAATGCGTGATGTGTTTCATCATAATAACGTGTTTCAAGGCGCGAGCCTGTCAAAAAGTATGTTAAAGCGTCAGTCTATCAAATCGGTGTCTTGAGGCAAGTCTTCCTCAATGACAAGATTGTCGATGATGAAGTTTTGCCGCTCCATGGTGTTCTTGCCCATGTAGTATTCGAGGAGCTTCTGCACCTGGTCGTTCTTGTGGAGCGTCACTTGCTCGAGACGCATGTCAGAACCGATGAAATGGACGAATTCGTCGGGTGAAATCTCTCCAAGGCCCTTGAACCTGGTAATCTCCGGGTCTGGCCCGAGGTCGCGTATGGCGTTGAGCCTTTCCTCCTCGCTATAGCAATAGCGAGTGATGAAATCACCCTTTTTCTCGTTAGCTGCCAGTCGCGCGTCGGCGGCTGCAATGACCTTCTTGCTCTTTATCTTGGTGCGGCGGTTGCGCACGCGGAAGAGAGGGGTCTGGAGCACGTAGACGTGGCCTTTCTTGATAAGCTCGGGATAGAACTGGAGGAAGAAGGTGATGAGCAGCAACCGGATGTGCATGCCATCGACATCGGCATCAGTCGCCACGATAACCTTGTTGTAGCGCAAGTTGTCGAGACCGTCCTCAATGTCGAGCGCCGCCTGCAAGAGGTTGAACTCCTCGTTCTCGTAGACCACCTTCTTGGTCAACCCAAACGAGTTGAGAGGCTTTCCGCGCAGCGAGAACACGGCTTGCGTGTTCACGTCGCGGCTCTTCGTGATGCTTCCGCTTGCCGAGTCGCCCTCAGTTATGAAGATGCTCGACTCTTCCTTGCGGTCATCCTTCGTGTCGCTGTAGTGGACCCTGCAGTCGCGCAACTTGCGATTGTGGAGGTTGGCCTTCTTGGCGCGCTCACGCGCCAGCTTGGTAACGCCGGCCATGGCCTTGCGCTCGTGCTCGCTCTCCTTTATCTTGTTTTCCAACACGTCGGCTACATCCTCTTTGTGAATGTGCAGATAGTTGTCGACCTCGCGCTTCACGAAGTCGCCGACATACTTGTTTATGGTCTCGCCACCGGGTTCCATGAGCGTGGAGCCGAGCTTGATTTTTGTCTGCGACTCAAACACCGGCTCTTCCACGTTGATGGCGATGGCCGCCACTATGCCGTTGCGAATGTCGGTGTACTCATAGTTCTTGTCGTAGTATTCCTTGATGGTCTTGGCTATATGCTCCTTGAACGCGCTCTGGTGGGTGCCGCCTTGCGTGGTGTGCTGGCCATTGACAAAGCTGTGGTATTCCTCACCATACTGGTTGGTATGGGTGAAGGCAATCTCTATGTCCTCGCCCTTGAGGTGGATGATGGGGTACAGCGGGTCTGTCGTCATGGTGTCGACAAGCAAGTCCTCGAGGCCGTTGCGGCTCTTGATGCGCCTGCCGTTATACATTATGGTAAGCCCACTGTTAAGGTAAGTGTAGTTGCGGAGCATGGTCTCCACGAACTCATCGTGGAAAGAATAGTTCTTGAAGAGCGTATTGTCCGGCTCAAAGAATATGTACGTGCCGTTCTCGTCCTGCGACGGCTCCGTCTTGTCGCTCTTGAGCTTGCCTTTCTCAAACACGAGAGCGCGCACGTTGCCCTCTCGGTAACTCTTCACTTCGAAACGCGAGCTCAGGGCGTTTACCGCCTTCACGCCGACACCGTTGAGACCGACACTTTTCTTGAATGCCTTGGTGTCGTACTTTCCGCCGGTGTTCAGCATCGACACCGCCTCCACGAGCTTGCCTTGCGGTATGCCACGGCCATAGTCACGGACCGACACGCGGAGATTGTCGTCGATGTCGACCTCTATGCGGTCGCCGGCGTTCATCTTGAACTCGTCGATGGAGTTGTCGATAACCTCCTTGAGCAACACGTAGATGCCGTCCTCGGGCAGGTTGCCATCGCCCAAACGACCGATATACATGCCCGGACGCGTGCGGACATGCTCCATGTCGGACAGGTGCCGGATGTTGTCGTCGGTATATGATGGCGTGTCGGGTGATGCCGGAGTGATATTTTCGTCTGCCATACTATTTAATATATATCATGTAAATATCGTTCACCACTCTCAGACGCGTCAGCCTATTTGCTTGCGATAGCATCGTCTTCTCTTGTGGTTGATGTGCTCAAGGTTGCCCCACTGGCTTTGCACGCTGCTGTTGTCTTCCATCTCCACGTTGGTCTCGCCCCACTTGAAGCCATAGTCGATATAGCGCGGTATGAGGTCGGCAAACAGCAAGGCGTTGGCTCCCTTGGTGCGGTATTCAGGCAAGAAGCCTATGAGCAGCAAGTCGACGCCCTCGGTCTTGTGGAACTTCAACGCCCTAAGCAGGTGCCACCAACCGAACGGGAACAACCGGCCACGGTGGCATTTCTGCATGGCGCGGGCCATTGACGGCATGGTGACGCCCACGCCGATGAGCTTGTCGTCCTTGTTGCCGTCAACCACGAGGGTGACGAGGTTGAGGTCAAGCATCGGCAAATACGACTTCACGTAATCGTCGATCTGGCGCTCGGTGAGCTCCACGTAGCCGTAAAGGTCCTTGTAGGTCTCGTTGATGAGCCTGAAGATGTCGTAGACGATGGTGCCATGCTTCACGTCTTTCTTTGTTATCTTCTTCACGTGAAGGTTGTAGCGCTTCTCTATCATGGCCGAGAGCTTGGCAAACTTCTCAGGGGTCTTCTCCGGCATGGGGAGATAATACTCCACGTAGTCGTTGTCCTTGACCCATCCGCCAAGCTTCTCCATGTGCTCAGGATAGTAGGGGTAATTGTAGATCGTGGGCATGGTGCCGAGCTTGTCGAAGCCCATGATGAGCATGCCCTCGGGATCGAGGTCGGTGAAGCCAAGCGGGCCAACCATGGCGGTCATGCCCTTGCTCTTGCCCCAAGCCTCAACGGCGTCGAAGAGAGCCTTTGTCACCTCTATGTCATCCACGAAATCTATCCAGCCAAAGCGCACGTCTTTCTTGCCGAACTTCTCGTTGGCGCGATTGTTGATGATGGCGGCCACGCGACCGGCGAGCTTGCCATCCTTATAAGCCATGAAATACTCCGCCTCGCAGAAGTCAAAGGCGACGTTCTTGTCACGGCTGAGAGTGTTCATGTCATCAAAAAACAAAGTCGGGGCATCATAGGCGTTGCCCTTGTAAAGATCGTAATGGAAATCTATAAACTTGGCAAGATCCTTCTTTGTCTCTACCCTTTTAATCTCTATCGACATCTGGTATAAATATATCTTATGCTAAATTATTGAAGTACAAACATTTAGTGGGCAAAAGTAATCAAAAACAAGGAAAAGGCAAAGTGAATTTGCATTTTTAAGACAAAAAAAATGACACGGCCGACTTCGCGGAACTATTTTGCCTCAAAATCGTTCATCTTTACGAACTTTTCCTTTATGGCCTTCCTGCCCCGGAAGATGTTTATTTTCACTTGTTCCTCGGTCATGTCGAGCAGCCTCGCAATCTCCTTATACGCCTTTCCTTCAAAATCGCGAAGCTGTATGCACGATTTCTGCTTCTCTGGCAACGAGTCCACGATATGGCGCACCATCGCCATCTGGTCGTTGACGACGGTTTGCTGCGATGGCGTGTAAGACGTGTCGGGCCGTTCGTTTTGCGAACTGTCAAGGCTCTCGTTGCGCGAGCTCACGCTCCTGACATAATCGAGCGCCTTGTTGCGGCAGATGGTGAAACAGAAAGCCTCTATGTTGTCTATGCTGGTCCACGACTCCCGTCGATCCCAGACCTTTATCAGCGTTTCCTGCACAATATCCTCTGCCTCGGCACTGTCGAGCGTGATGCGCAGCGCCAAGCGATAAAGCTGGTTTTTCAGCGGGAGGATATCATTCTGGAAACTTATCATTTATATCATTCTATCGTGGTGCCGCCATCGGTGCCCAACGCCTCGGCCTTGGTGATGATGACGCGCCTCACGCCCTGCCCTACCGCCGCAAGGGCGTTTTCTATCTTTGGTTTCATGCCGCCGCTGATGGTGCCATTGGCGGTGAGCGTGGCGAAGTCGTCCTTGGTTATGACCGGAATCACGCTGCCATCGTCGTCGGGGTTGGCGAGCACGCCCGCCTTCTCGAAACAGTAGACAAGCGTCACGTCAAAGAAGGGCGTCAAGGCCTTGGCCGTCTCAGCGGCTATGGTGTCGGCGTTGGTGTTGAGCAACGACCCTTTGCCGTCGTGGGTGAGCGGTGCCATGACAGGTATGAGCCCACGCTCCAGCAAAGAGGTGAGGGCCTGGCCGTCCACCTTGTCGACATCTCCCACGAAACCGTAGTCGACACCGTTCTTCAATGGCCGGCGGTGGCTTAACATCACGTTCATGTCGGCCCCGGTCAGTCCGAGGGCGTTGACGCCACGCGCCTGGAGCCTCGCCACGACGTTCTTGTTGACCAATCCTCCATAAACCATCGTCACCACCTCGAGCATGTCGGCGTCGGTGACGCGACGGCCGTCCACCATCTTCGTCTCAATGCCCAAGGCCGCCGCCACTTTCGTGGCCCTTCTGCCGCCGCCATGGACAAGCACCTTCGGGCCGTCGACGCGCGCGAAACGGTCGAGAAGATCGTCAAGGCGAGCCTCGTCTTCCACGATGGCGCCGCCAACCTTTATGACTGTGATATTCCGCATTGGTATCATTCTTCTAACTTATGGTATTGCTTATATAAAATAAAAAAACGAAGGTCTTGCCTATATGCCCTTATTCGAGATAGGTGTATCCGTAGAGCCCGGAGCGATAGGTGGCGAGGAACTCCTTGCCCTCGTCAAGCGAGAGTTTGCCTTCCTTCACGCCCTTGGTGACCCACTGCTCAAGCTGTCGCACGAGCTTCTTGGGGTTATACTGCACATACTCGAGCACTTCCTCCACCGTCTCGCCGTCTATTATCTGGTCGATGTGGTAGGTGCCGTCTTTCACGGTGATATGCGCCGCCGTGGTGTCGCCAAAGAGGTTGTGCATGTCGCCAAGGATCTCTTGGTAGGCACCCACAAGGAAAGCCCCTATATAGTATGGCTCACCCTTCCGCAGCACGTGCACGGGGAGCACGCTGCTCTGTGAGCCTCCCACGGCGAAGTTGGCCACCTTACCGTCGGAGTCGCAAGTGATGTCTTGCAGGGTGCAGTTGCGCGTGGGCTGCTCGTCGAGCCGCTCGATAGGCATTATGGGGAAGAGCTGGTCTATGCCCCAACAATCGGGCAGCGACTGGAAGAGCGAGAAGTTGCAGAAATACTTGTCGGCAAGCAGCGTATCGAGGCCGCGCAGCTCGTCGGGCACGTGCTTCATGCGCTTTGCCATGGAGTCTATCTCATGGCAAACGCTCCAATACATCGCCTCCACCTCGGCACGCGTCTTGAGGTCCACCATGCCGTGGGCGAACATGTCGAGACAGTCCTCGCGTATCTGGTCGGCGTCGTGCCAATCCTCAAGCATCGACTTGGGACTGATGTGGCACCAAATATCGTAAAGGTCGCGCACAAGCTGATGGTCGGCAGGCTTAGCCTCAAACTCCTCGGGCATCTCAGGCAGCGACGCCACGCCGAGCACGTCGAGGATGAGCACGGAGTGGTGGGCGGCAAGCGAACGTCCGCTCTCGGTGATGATGTTGGGATGCGGTATGTCGTTCTTGTTGGCTATGTCGACAAAGGCGTACACGCAGTCGTTGATGTATTCCTGGATGGAATAGTTGACCGAGCTCTCCGAGTTGCTGGAGCGCGTGCCGTCGTAGTCGACGCCAAGACCGCCGCCGCAATCCACATATTCTATGCCATAACCCATCTTCCTCAGGTTGGCGTAATATTGTCCCGCCTCGGTCAAGGCGTTTTGTATGCGGCGTATCTTCGTGATTTGCGAGCCAATGTGGAAATGAATCAGCTTTATGCCGTCGTGCAATCCATAGTTGTCGAGCTTGCGCAAGGCTTCCAGAAGTTCCGACGGCGTGAGGCCAAACTTCGACGCGTCGCCGCCGCTCTCGGCCCATTTGCCGGAGCCCGACGAGGCCAGCTTGATGCGTATGCCGATGTTGGGTATCACCTTGAGCCGCTTGGCAGTCTTGGCGATGACGTCTATCTCGTTGAGCTTCTCCACGACGATGAAGATGTGCTTGCCGAGCTTCTGCGCGAGTATGGCAAGCTCTATGTAGCTCTCGTCCTTGTAGCCGTTGCAGATGATGAGCGAGTCGCTCTTGCACTGCTGGGCTATCACGGCGTGAAGCTCAGGCTTGGAGCCGGCCTCCAGGCCCAGGTTGAACTTGCGGCCGTGGGAGGTTATCTCGTCGACGACGGGTTGCATCTGGTTGACCTTGATAGGATAGATGACGTAGCTCTGGCCCTTGAAGTCGTATTCCTTCTTGGCTTTCTCATAGCACGACGCCATCTTCTCGATGCGGTTGTCGAGAATGTCAGGGAAGCGAAGCAACACCGGAGGCGTGACATCGCGGAGTGCCAAGTCGTCCATAACCTCGCGCAAGTCTATCTTGACATCGCTCTTCACGGGCGACACGTAGACGTGTCCTTTCTCGTTGATGCCAAAATAAGAGGTACCCCATCCCTTGATGTTGTAGAGTTCCTCAGAGTCTTCTATTGTCCACTTTTTCATTATATTCCCAATTCGCCGCGTATAGCGTCAACAGTTGTTTTTATTTTTTCCTTATTGTCCATCAATGACACATCCACGATGTGCTTCGCCTTGGCGTAGAACGGCTCGCGCTGCTTGAGCTGGGCCTCGATGAACGTCTTCACCTCATCAGGGGTCTTGTTGAGCAGCAACGGCCTGACGGTCTTTCCCATCTTGAGATGCTTGTAGAGCACGTCGGTGGTGCATTTCAGGTAGACCGTCTCGCCCTGGCGGTTGATGTAGTCGATGTTGTCGAAGAAGCACGGCGTGCCGCCTCCGCACGATATTATGACATCCTCAAACTCCGCCACCTCGTGCAGCAGGTTGTGCTCTATCTTCCGGAAGCCCTCCTCGCCCTTCTCGTCGAAAATTTGCTTCACGGTGCGATGCATACGGGTCTCTATGTACCAATCGAGATCATAGAAAGGCAAGCCCAACTCTTGGCTCAGGGCATGGCCGACGGTGGTCTTCCCCGACCCCATGTATCCGATGATGATGATTCTCTTCATGTGGCGGTCAGCTCTTGCGTCCCCTTCGCGGCTTTGGCTCCGGGGCGTTCTTCACGATGTCCATGCACTCGTCGTAGGTCAGGTCGCCGGCAAGCGCGCGCTCGTGCAGTTTCTTGTCGATGTGATAGTTCTTGCCGTCGTAGGCGATGTATGGCCCGAAACGGCCCTTGAGCAGCTCCATCTTGGCATCCTCGGCAAACGTCTTGATGTGGCGTTCCTTCTCAGCCTTGCGCTTGGCCTCGATAAGCTCTATCGAGCGTTCGAGGGTTATCGTCATTGGGTCCTCGCCCTTGGGTATGGACACGTATTTCTTGTCGTGCAGCACATACGGGCCAAAGCGTCCGGCGCCGATGGTTACGTCGGTGCCCTCATACTTGCCGACCTTGCGTGGCAGCTTGAACAGTTCGAGCGCCTCGTCGAGGGTGATGGTCTCTATGCTCTTGTCTTTTGGCATCTGCGCGAACTGCGGCTTCTCGTCGCCACCGGCTGCACCAATCTGCACCACAGGGCCGAAACGCCCTATCTTCACGAACACGGGCTTGCCGCTCTTGGGCTCCACGCCTATCTGGCGCTCGCCGGCCTTGTGCTCGGAACGCTGGTTGATGACATTCTCCACTTGCGGCTCGAAGTGGTCGTCAAACTTATGGAGCATGTCTTTCCAGTCTTCCTTGCCCTCGGCAATGCGGTCGAAGTCGCCCTCCACCTTGGCGGTGAAGTTATAGTCCATTATCTCGGGGAAGTTGGCCTGCAGGAAGTCGTTGACCACGGTGCCGATGTCGGTAGGTATGAGCTTGCCACGCTCTGAGCCGGCAAACTCCACTTTCGTCTCCTGCTTTATGGTGTCGCCCTCCAAGGTGTCGATGGTGTAAGGACGCTCCTTGCCTGGCTTGTCGCCCTTGACCACGTACTCGCGTTGCTGGATGGTGGATATCGTTGGCGCGTAAGTTGACGGGCGGCCAATGCCAAGTTCTTCCAACTTGTGCACGAGGCTTGCCTCGGTGTATCGTGCCGGTGCCAGGGTGAAACGCTCGGTCACGGTGACATTCTTGCGGGAAAGGCTCTCGCCCACGGCCAGCGCCGGCAAGATGTTGGTGCCTTCCGGCTTCGGCTCCAAAGCATCGTCGTCGGTAGACTCGCGATACACTTTCAGGAATCCGTCGAAGACCACTACCTCGCCGTTTGCCACGAAATGCTCCGTACGATTGTCCATGTTCACCACCGCCGTGGTCTTCTCTATCTTGGCCTCAGCCATCTGTGAGGCTATGGTGCGCTTCCAGATGAGGTCGTAGAGGCGGCGCTCCTGCGATGTCCACTCTCCCTTGTCGGTATTGGCGAACGTGGGGCGTATGGCCTCGTGGGCCTCCTGCGCGCCCTTCGACTTGGTTTGGAACTCGCGGTTGTGGATGTATTCCTCGCCGTAGTCTTTCATTATCTCGTCTTTGCAGGCGTTCAAGGCAAACGAGGAGAGATGCACGCTGTCGGTACGCATGTAGGTTATGCGTCCGCTCTCGTACAGCCTTTGGGCTATCATCATGGTCTGCGACACCGTGAAGCCGAGCTTGCGGGCCGCCTCTTGCTGCAAGGTGGAGGTGGTGAAGGGCGGCGCGGGCATGCGCTTGAGTGGCTTCTTCGTGATGTCGCCAACCGTGAACGCGGCGTCCTTGCAACTCTCAAGGAAAGCGTGAGCCTCATCATAGGTCTTGAAGCGATGGTCGAGCTCGGCCTTCACCTGGCTGCCGCCTGCAACGTCGAAGATGGCGTTGACACGGAAGAACGGCTCGCTCTGGAACTTCTGTATCTCGCGTTCGCGCTCCACTATGAGCTTCACGGCCACGCTCTGCACGCGGCCTGCCGAGAGGGCGGGCTTAACCTTGCGCCAAAGCACGGGCGAGAGCTTGAAACCCACGATGCGATCGAGGACGCGACGCGCCTGCTGGGCGTCGACAAGGCTCATGTCGAGATGACGCGGGTTGGCTATTGCCTGTAATATGGCGGGTTTGGTAATCTCATGGAAAACAATGCGTGACGTCTTTGCCTCGTCAAGGCCAAGCACTTCGCACAAGTGCCAGCTGATGGCTTCTCCCTCGCGGTCTTCATCGGACGCGAGCCATACCTTCTTGGCGGCCTTGGCGTTCTTCTTCAGCTCGGCAACCACCTTTTTCTTGTCATCCGGAATCTCATATTCAGGGGTCAACGTGTCCTTGCCTATGCTGAGCTCCTTCTTCTTCAAGTCGCGGATATGGCCATAACTGGACATCACTTTATAGTCCTTGCCAAGGAACTTCTCGATGGTCTTAGCCTTGGCCGGACTCTCTACTATCACTAAGTTGTCTTGCATATACTGCACATTAATTAATAGTCTACCTATTATAATTAGAGGGCAAAAGTAAACATTTCACTTGCCAATACATTATTATATACACAAGAATTTAGGTTTTTTAATATCTTCCGCTCTTCTTTGACAATCTCTCGCAATAAAAAGGAATCACGAAAAAGCGCGCCAAGCTTTACCCTTGACGCGCTGTATTGTTGGCTTGATTTCACAAAAATCCTCGTGGTTTGTCGCCTCCGCAATCAAAGCGACTGTATCGTCTGACGCAAGATGACGTTGAGCGCATGGCGGATGGAACGCATGCCAAACTGCTCGGTATGAACCTCCTCCAACGGTATCCACTGATAAGACGCGGCATCGTCGCCTGCCTTGAGGGCGCTGAAATCCTTTACCTTGCAGAGGAAGAAGAAGTCCATGGTGGGTATGTGGAAGCCGGAGTAATAGTATATGTTAGGGAAGCTGAAGAGGTATTTAGCCTCTGTGACCTCCAGCCCGGTCTCTTCCATGACCTCACGCTTCATGCCTTCCTCGGATGTCTCGCCCATGTCGGCGAAACCGCCCGGAAGGTCGAGCGTGCCCTTTGCCGGCTCCTTCTTTCTCGACAGCACGAGAAGCTCGTTCTTGTCGTTAAGGATGATAGCCGCCGTAGAGGCGCTTGGATTGAGATAATACTCAAAGCCGCAATTCTCACACTTCTTGCTCTTTTCGTCGTTGTCGACAAAATGCTTGCTGCCACAAACCGGGCAGTACTTGAACTTTTCTAATGGATGCATCGTTATAAAAAACAATAAATCATCTTTTACTTCGCAAAGTTACGCAATTATCAAACAATAACAAGGGGTTTCCACAACTTATTTTGAATCCATGTCGATTCGCGTTGATGCTTTTCCTTCACACGAATCCATATAGAATCCAAAATTGATCGCTAACTCGCAATGGCTTTGCTGGGGGCGGGCAACTACAAAGGATACCCATGATCAACGCTAAAAAACAAAAAACAGCAAATTTACATACAACCATGAGCAATTATAATTATCTTTGCCATATATATCCTTCGGGGAAGATAACCATCCTTTCGCTCAAGGCATTATAACCACAAAACAGGGTGCGGCCCCTGTGACCGCACCCTGCTTTGCAGTTCAGAGCATCGACTTTATCTCGGCGTTGATGTCCTTTATCTGCGCGTCGCGTTTCTGGAGCGTATTGCTCTTGTCGATGAGGAAGAAAGTGGGCACCTGCTGCACGTTATACTCCGAGGCGGCAACCGCGCTGCCGTTAGCGTCGCGCACGCATATCCATGGCAACGCGGCAACCTGCTCCTTCCAGAAATGCTCGTCGGAATCGAGGCTCACCTGGTAAATCTCCAGGCCCTGGGCATGATACTTGTTGTAAAGGTCGCGAAGCCACATTATGCGTTGCGTGCTGTTCTTGGAGGCGAAGACGTGGAAGTCGAGCAGCACGACCTTGCCTTTCAAGCTCGTAAGCTTTCTCACGTTGCCCTCACGGTCGGGCAAGGCAATGTCTATCAAGCCCGACGTGGACACCTTGCTGGCCGGCAGGGTCTGGGCTTGCTGCGCCTGGACGATGCGGAGGTCGCGCATGCCGGCAATGGCTATGTTGTGGAGGTTCTCGCCACGCTCCGACTTAGGGTAATAAGTGTCCCAGCTCGTGGCCACGGCCGCGTAGACCTGCACGTCGGCCTTGCTGCTGTGGGCGTCGAAGATGTTGATTGGGCGACCACCGATGACCACGGTCTGGAAGAGGGCGAAATAAGAATACGCCTTCATCGGGGCCTTGAAGATGTAGTTGGTCTTGACCGCGGTCTTATACTTGTCAAGAGCATCCTGCATGAGCGCGCCCTCTTGGTCGTAAGGCACGTTTGGATTGCCGGCAATGGCGTTGAGCTGTGTCTGGAGGTTCATCTGCTTCAAGGTCAGCTCCTTGATCTTAGCGCAATCGTCGGAGCCCTGGATGTCATACTTATACGACATGGTAGGGTAAGACGCCTTCACCTCCACGTTCTCGGTGGAGTCGATGGCCACGTTGATGAGCTGTCGGTCGATGCGCAAGCGATAAAACTCTGGGTTGCCAGGGGCCTTGGCCGAGAACGAGAACGAGCCGTCGGCGGATAGCTTCACCGAGTCGACGGTGACAGGGCCATTCAAGCCCATGTTCTCAAAATAGAGCAAAGAGTCTTTGGCATCAGTGATGGTGCCCGACACGCGAAACTTCTTCTGCGTGCAAGAAGTGATGGTCAACGCCGCCACGAACAACGCGGCAAGCTTGAATAGATGATTTATCTTCATGTTAGTATTCTTGTTTTTCCATGCTTGCTTTCCACCGCCAAACGCGCAGTGGCCTTTTCATGGCAAAGTTACTATAAATTATTCGTTGTTTAATCCTTTTTGCGTGGAAATAGTTTCGTTTTAGACAAAAAAACAAAAATAATCAGGGGTTTATTTCCGCAACATATTAATAATGTGTACCTTTGTGGCGATTTAAGAATTGTCGATGCATGATGGCATCGACATGTTAGATGTTAGTCAAAACAATAAGTTTTTTAGATTTTTAGATGAACGTTATTACAAAGACCGTCCAGTTGCCAGATGGAAGGACCATCTCAATTGAGACCGGAAAGGTTGCCAAGCAAGCCGATGGCTCTGTCGTTCTCCGTATGAACAACACAGTGCTCCTTGCTACCGTTACCGCAGCCAAAGAAGCAGTTCCTGGCACAGACTTCATGCCAGTGACAGTCGATTATCGTGAAAAGTATTACGCAACCGGGCGTTTCCCCGGCGGCTTTACCAAACGCGAGGGTAAGGCCACAGATGAAGAAATCCTTATTTCACGCCTTGTAGACCGTGCGCTAAGACCTTTATTCCCTTCTGATTTCCATTGCGAGGTATTCGTGCAGATTTGGCTCCTCTCTTCCGACGGAAAGGATCAGCCTGACGCTCTCGCAGGCTTCGCGGCTTCCGCTGCCATGGCTTGCTCCACGATACCTTTCGAGCACACAATATCAGAGTGCCGCGTGGCTCGCATTAACGGCGAGTATGTCATCGACCCGACTTTCGAGCAGATGAAGGACGCTGACCTCGACATCATGGTCGGCTGCACGAAGGACAACCTCATGATGGTTGAGGGCGAGATGAGCGAGGTGCAGGAGCACGACCTTGTGGAGGCTCTCAAGGCCGCGCAGAAGGCCATCGTGCCAATGTGCGAACTCCAGGACGAGCTCGCAAAGGAACTTGGCACCGACGTGAAGCGCGAGTACAACGACGAGGTGAACGACGAGGACCTGCGCAAGCAAATCCACGACGAGCTTTACCAACCCGCTTACGACACTATTCACAAGACTCTGCCGAAGCAGGAGCGCAACGACGCTTTCGACAAGATAATCGCCGACTTCATCGAGAAGTATGACGCCGCCCACACCGACCTCTCCGAGGAAGACCTTGAGGAGAAGCACGCTGAGGCAGGCCGTTATTGGAACGACGTGCTGCGCGACGCCATGCGCCGCTGCGTCCTCGACGAGGGTCTCCGCATGGATGGCCGCAAGACCGACGAGGTGCGTCCAATCTGGTGCGAGACAAGCCCACTGCCAATGCCTCACGGAAGCGCAATCTTCCAGCGCGGAGAGACAATGTCGCTCGCTACCGTCACTCTCGGCACAAAGCTCGACGAGAAGATGGTGGACGGCGTGGTGAGCCAGGGCTACCAACGCTTCTTGCTCCACTACAACTTCCCACCGTTCTCCACTGGCGAGGCAAAGAGCCAGCGCGGCCCAGGCCGTCGTGAGATCGGTCACGGCCACTTGGCTTGGCGTGCCCTCAAGGGACAGATTCCCGCAAACTATCCTTACACCGTGCGTGTGGTATCAGATATCCTGGAGTCTAACGGCTCTTCTTCAATGGCAAGCGTCTGCGGCGGAACTCTCGCCCTCATGGATGCCGGCGTGCCAATCAAGAAGCCGGTGGCTGGTATCGCAATGGGCCTCATCAAGAACCCTGGCGAGGACAAGTATGCCATTCTCTCTGATATTCTCGGCGACGAGGACCACCTCGGCGACATGGACTTCAAGACCACGGGAACAAAGGACGGACTCACTGCCACACAGATGGATATCAAGTGCGACGGCCTCTCATTCGACATCATCGAGAAGGCTCTCATGCAGGCTAAGGCCGGCCGCGAGCACATCATGGGCGAGATGATGAAGACCATCTCTGAGCCACGCAAGGAGCTCAAGCCGCAGGTGCCACGCATTGAGGCATTCGACATTCCTAAGGAGTTCATCGGAGCCGTCATTGGCCCCGGCGGCAAGATTATCCAACAGATGCAGCAAGACACAGGTGCCACTATCACCATCGACGAGGCCGACGGTGTCGGTCACGTGCAGGTTTCGGCTCCTAACAAGGAGAGCATCGACGCGGCAATGGCAAAGATCAAGGGCATCGTGGCCCTGCCTGAGGTTGGCGAGGTTTACGATGGCGTGGTAAAGAGCATCATGCCTTACGGTTGCTTCGTCGAGATCCTTCCTGGCAAGGAAGGCTTGCTCCACATCTCCGAGATTCTCTGGAAGCGCCTGGAGACCGTAGAGGAGGCTGGAATCAAGGAGGGTGACCACATCCAGGTCAAGCTGCTTGAGATTGATCCTAAGACCGGCAAATACAAGCTCTCTCATCGCGTGCTGCTCGAGAAGCCAGAAGGCTACCAAGAGCGTCCACGTCGCCCACGCCGCGACAACGGCGAGCGTCGTCCACATCGCGACAACGGTGAGCAGCGCGGCGAGCGTCGTCCACGTCGCTACGAGAACCACGACAATGGACAGGAGCAGCACAGCGACTTCTCCGACCAGCTCGACCATAACAACGACATAGATTAATTTTTTTTCATCTTCTTCATAATGAGGGGTGGCACTGATGGCTTTCAGTGTCACCCCTCTTGCTTTTTATGCCATCACTCCAAATTCCGGAAGACCTATTTTTATGACAGTGGCAGAATCGCTTTATGACCGTGGCAGAATCGCTTTATGACCGTGGCAGAATTGTTTTCAGAACGTAGCATAATCAAGACACAAGGACCATGGACGGCATGACAATCAAGCCAAAGGCAAGCAGAAATATTGTAATAATTACAAAATAGACGGCTAAATATTTGGAAGCTATTTATATTTTTCCTAACTTTGCAAACGTAAAAAGGATTAATACAAAAACACATTAATACAAGAACATTATGAAGGATCTTAAAGGAACAAAGACTGAGAAGAATTTGCAAGAGGCTTTCGCAGGTGAGAGCCAGGCTCGTAATAAATACACTTATTTCGCAAGCAAAGCCCGCAAGGAAGGCTATGAGCAGATAGCTGCCATCTTCGAGGAGACAGCTGCCAACGAGAAGGAGCACGCAAAGCTCTGGTTCAAGTATCTTGAGGGCGGTGACATAAAGGACACCAAGAGCAACCTTGAGGCCGCTGCAGCTGGCGAGAACTTCGAGTGGACAGACATGTACGCACGCATGGCAGAAGAGGCAAAGGAAGAGGGCTTCAATGAGATTGCCGCGAAGTTCAGCATGGTTGGTGAAATCGAGAAGCACCACGAGGAGCGTTACAAGAAGCTCGTTGGCAACCTTGAGGGCGGCATCGTGTTCTCTCGCGACGATGAGCGCATCTGGAAGTGCCGCAACTGCGGACACATCGTGGTAGGCAAGTACGCTCCAAAGGTATGCCCAGTGTGCAACCACCCGCAGAGCTTCTTCGAGATCGACGCGCAGAACTACTAAAGCTCCGCAAAACTGCCAAGGCACCCCTAAAGCATTGACGCAAGTCACTACTTTCGGGAAATTGCTTTAAGCAATACATTATATATAAAGCCTCGCCGTTTGGAAAATAAACCAAACAGCGAGGCTTTTTATTGTCAGAAAAACCACAAAAGCTTGAAACTACAGAAGCTTGCGACTATTTCGCTTGAAACCACAGTAGCTTTGCGACTATTTACGCTTAAAAACACCGTGGTTTGAAGCCACTGTCGCTTGAAGCCTTATTATTGATTGCCGAGTTGTTCTTCAAGGAACTCGCAAGCGTCAGCGACACAAAACGGACACTCGCGAAGCACCTTATGGGTGGCAACGCCTTTGAGCAACTTGCATTGAGTGGCATGGTTGCGCTCCTGAAACTTATTCATCACCTCACGCACCTGGCGCATCGTCTTGCGCTTGTCCTTATTAGCAAGTCCCAATACAAGAGCCGCGCCTACGAGAGCTCCACAAGTGCCTTCCATATTGGTCATGCCTGCCGCGAAACCATCTGTCAGGTTCATCGCCACGGCCTCATCCAAGCCCGTGATTTCCGGATAAGAAGTGACAACAGATTGGGCGCAATTATACTTTCCACTTGCCTTTTTGCTGGCCGCAATCTCTTTCCTTGTTTTCATAAAAAAGCACTACTGTTAATAATTACTAAAACAATTCATACTTTTGTCGCAGAGGGCTTATAACCCTTTGAGTTTCAATCTACATTCCTCAAGTATATTTACAATTTCTTGCACCGTATTTGCCCTCAACATGGCTATTCTGGTCTGTCTGAAATTAGGAATGTTCTTGAAAATGGGCGATGCTGCCAGATGCCTTCGGGTATGCAATATGCCACGATATTCATCTATGCGCTCCACATTGATGCGCAACTGCTCTTCCAGCACGTCTATCTTGTCATCTATCGTTAAGGGTGCAGCAAGTACCATATCTGCACCCTTTTCGCAAGCGTCATTACCGACGGCACCGTCGATATAGTCTCTACATTCCTTGAAAAACCAAGGCCTGCCGAATGTAGCGCGACCAATCATCACGGCGTCGACGCCATAGTTGTCAAACGCCTCCTTAGCCCTTTCAGGCGTCGTGATGTCGCCATTGCCTATGATGGGTATATGTATGCGTGGATTACGCTTTACCTCACCTATAAGTGACCAATCGGCATCACCCGTGTACATCTGCGACCTCGTGCGACCATGAATTGTCAAAGCCTGGACGCCACAGTCCTGCAACTGCTCTGCCAGCGTGGTGATGACAAGGTTCTCCTTGTCCCATCCGAGGCGTGTCTTGGCGGTAACAGGCGTGTTCACGGCCTTTACCACGGCACGCGTTATCTCAAGCATGAGCGGAATGTCTCTCAACAGGCCCGCTCCTGCCCCCTTGCCTGCCACCTTCTTCACAGGGCAACCAAAGTTAAGGTCGATAATGTCGGGATGGAACGTTTCCACTATCTTGGCGGCCTCAACCATGGAGTCAACGTTCTTTCCATAGATTTGGATGCCCACGGGGCGCTCGTCGTCGTTGACTTTCATCTTAGATAAAGTGCTTGGTATAGAACGTATTATGGCATCAGCCGCCACAAACTCGGTATACACCATTGCCGCCCCGAAACGCTTGCACAGCTTACGGAAGCCTATATCGGTAACGTCTTCCATGGGTGCAAGAAACAATGGCCTGCTACCAAAATCCAAATCGCCTATTCTCATCTTTGAATATTTTACTATCTGTTATAACATTGCAAAGATACAGCTTTTCTGTTCGATTTTGGTAACAGGCCATCGATATTTTAGGCAATTAGGCCGTTTTCCGTTTTACCTTTATCTGGCTGCCAACATTTGGCAGGCAAAGCTACTTTATTATCAGCTTCTTCGCCTTTCCTGACTTCAATCGCACTATGTTCACTCCCTGACGCGGAGCATCAATCCTCTGACCGCTAAGGTCATAGTACTCCACGCCTTCACCGTTGAGCGTGTCCACGACCGTGACTGGGGCAATGCCGGTGGCAGGATTGTTGACCTTCAACCCAAGAGACCAGGGATTCCCCTGCACCGCACCTTCGAGCCATGCGCTGAATGGTGAAACGCTATAACCTTCTTCCTTGGCAGGCAAATTGTCAATGTTGACAAACATATTGCCACTAAAGACCCAACCCTCGACTGGCTTTTGGGTATGGTAAGTCCCGATAAACGTCAGGCCATCCACATTGACGGTATTCAAAGTCATGTCGAGCAATACTTTATTGGCGGTAATAGTCACCGCTTTCTGGTCGCTTTTACCGCACAGGAACAGGCAAGGCGTTCCCGCCGCTACCTTATCCTTGACCTGACTCACCACGAGTTTGTCATCATCAACCTTGTCTATCTTGTACAGAACATGATTTTCTTCGCCTGTGAGCGTCAAGTCGCAGGGCAACACGAGCGTGTTCCATTGCCCAGGATTGTCACGGGTATACGACAGCTCGTCTATGCTGGCACCGGAGTTGTCGGCTTCGCTCACATAGGAGGCATCACTAAGCCTGACGCTCCTGTGTACTGTTGCGTGCGACAGCATCTCCTTCATGCCACGAGGAAGCGACTTAAACTCGAAGGCTGTAACTTTGCCGCACTCCGCGAAAGAGTATTCGCTGATGCTCTCCAACGATGGTGGCAATGTGACCGTCCCTTTTAGGCCACGGCAATTCCAAAAGGCATCGTTTCCTATTGTAGTCAGGCCATTTGAAAACTCAAGACCAGGTATTGTGTAACTATAGGCAAAAGCCTGAGAGCCTATCTCCTTGACCGAGGCAGGTATCACCACATTATTTTTCAAGCCTCCGCATCTGCTAAAAGCCTTCTCAGGTATGACAGCAATGGAGTTTGGCAACACCAAGTCGCCAAAGCCATCACAGCCATAAAAAGCAGAGGCGCCAATGGCTGTCACGGTTCCCGGAATCACGAGAGTACCAGTTAAGCCGTCGCAGTAGCCAAAGGTATTATCCCCTATGCGTTCAAGATTGTCAGAAAGCGTGAGCGTGCCTTTGAAACCATTGCAATTGTAAAAAGCCCATGGGCCTATCACTGTCACAGAATTGGGGATGACAAGGTTGCCGGTAAAGCCCTTACAAGAGAAAAAGGCATATTCACCAATGATTGTAACGGTCGAAGGAATGACCAAATTGCCCTTCAAGCCGCCGCAGCTATAAAAAGCGTTGGGCTCTATGCGCTCCAGCTTGTCAGGAAGCGTAAGCGTGCCGTTGAAACCCCTGCAATTATCAAATGCGCCCTCACTGATTTTCCTTACCGTTTGCGGTATGTTCAAATCACCTGTAAGACCATCACAAGAGGAAAAAGCATTCTTTCCTATTGTCTCCAGTCCCTCATGAAGCGTAAGCGTGCCATTGAAACCAGAGCAACTGGCAAATGCACCTTCGCCTATGGATTTCACCGTCTTTGGAATGACAAGGTTCCCTGTAAGCATTCTGCATATAGAAAAAGCAGAAGCGCCTATGCTCGTCAAATTATCAGGAAGCGTTAAGTTGCCTTTCAGCTTTGTACAACTATTAAAGGCACAAGACTCTATGACTTTCAGTCCTTTTGGCAACGTCAGCGTGCCATTGAATCCATTGCAAGCACTAAACGCTCCATACCCGATTGATCCCACCGAATTGGGAATGACAAGGTCGCCAGAAAAATTCGTACCCATGAAAGCCTCTCTTCCTATTGACTTTACCGATGGCGGTATGACCAATTTGCCCGTGAGAAGCGCATTGCGACAGAAAGCCCTGTCGCCTATGTGCGTCACGGTCGTTGGTATGCTAAGGTTGTCATCTTTCAGGCAGTTTGGCACAGCCGAGAAAGCATCGCTGGGTATTCTCGTTATTGGTCCATCGCACTCTATCACGAACTTGCAGTCCCCCTCATTCTTGTGAGACACGATTACGGCCCCGAAATCAGCATTCTTTGGCAGCCTTACCATTTCCTTGAGTCGAGTCTTGTAATGCATGAAGCCGTGGCCACACCTCTGGCACACGTCATTTTTTTCAGCATGTCCACCCAAAATGAGTTCCGCCGAAAGGCCGCTCGCCGGAGTTGCCGCGTTGAAACCATTGGGGAGGAACGCGATACAATATGTGCCACCACACTCAAACTTTTTCTTCGAGATGGCGTAGGAGCAATTGCCAACAGGCTTCTCGCCCAACTTGGCATAGTCCTTGCCATCCACCTTGTAGACTACCCACTTGCCGTTGGCCTTTGACTTCTTGTTGTAGCCTTGTTTTTGCCACGAAAGCACGACATCGCTGCCTGACGGCCCAGCCTTCACTTCCGCGGGTCGCACATATCCGTCTATCTCGTTGTCGATGGACCAATACTTGTCGGCTTTCTTCTTGTCGTCGCACCTGTCGCGCCACTTGCCCTCTATGGTAATCTTGTGGCCATAGTATGGAAACACTTTTTTGAAAGTCAACTTTATTTCCGCGGTGCTCCACTTCTTTTCCGATGTGTTGCTGTTGTCGGGACACTGCTGGTTTTTACTCAATTTGCCAAACTCCAAATCCCCATAATACTCATTGTCCCAAGCTAAAATATATTGGGCTTCGGAGATTTTATTCCATTCGAGATCTTTGATATCGTCTTCCTTCGCATTGGAAATCAGCGACCAACAATCATTGAGCTTTTTCCTTTTCTTGCCGTCAATGGTGAGCCACACGTCGCCAACGAAGTGGGCGTTGTCGCCGTCGAAATTGTACATCCACAGCTTTAGCGTGACAATGGTGTTTGTCTTGGTGTAATTCAAATTAGTGACCTTCGCTATCGGGTTTCGAGGCGTGACAGTACCAGCATGGAGGGTTCCAGCCACGCACGTCAGGAGTGACAGTAGCGCACGGAAGACAAAGTCCCGTAAGTGTCGTGAGTAAATGTTTTTCATGTCGTTTTGTGTTTACTTGGTTATCGGTTTTCCACAAAGTTACCCACAAGAAACCACAGACGCAAACCTCCATAGGCATGAAAAAGCGCAAAGCGGCATAAAAACTACCGTAAAATGGCGTGAAATATCCAAAAAACGACTTATCTTTGTGGCAAGATTTAAAAGACGACTACAATGGAAACAAGGCAGACCGGAAAGAGCACAAGACAGAAACTCAACAGATTTCTCGACCGCCGCAGCCACGACTGGCAGCAACGGCTTTGCCTCATAACGTTTTTAATGCTGAGCTTCGCCACTGCCGTAATCCTGATACCCATGCATATCGGCGGCCTCATCGGACGGCACGGTGACAGCGTGCTCAACGCCCTTTCCATGCTGACGTGGGCATACACGGCGACGGTGCTCGCCCTGTTTCTCATGCGCCGCCTGTCTCTCAACACCGCGGTATCAGCTTTTGGCATCATGATGCAGCTCACGGAGAGCGTACGCATCATTTACCTCTCCACGGCGCGGCCGGAGGCCTACGAACAGACTATAGTGTTCAACCAAGTCATCTCCCTTGCCCTAATCATCTACCTCGTCATGTCGGCAGTGAGGTGGACACCGCTGGTGATAACCATTGTCAGTTGCGGCACTATCATATTCACCTACGTCAGCACCGACGGTGCCATAAACCGCCAGATAGTGACAATATTCGTACTCGTGGAAGCGTTCACCTGCGTGCTGGGCGAACTGATAAGGCGTGGCATACGCAGCCTACAGATCGAGAACGACGACTACCACACCACAATCAGCCAGCTTCTCGCAGCTTTCCACATGACCAAGCCAGAACTGCTATCCTATATACAATTGGGAAGGGGCGGCATGAGTGGCAAAGACGTAAACGCATTCTTCGACCGCCTCGACGAGCGCACCGAGGCCAACTTGATACGCTCCGTCAAAATACGCATCGCGCACCAGAGGATGCGCCACGCCGACATATCCACCGCACTTCCCACGCTCACACCCACAGAAAGGGAGGTATGCCGCCTTATCATTGGGGGGAAGACCCTGGCAGAGATAGCGAAAATACTCGACAAGAACACCAACAACATAAGCTCCGTCAGGATACACATACGCAAAAAGCTCGGCCTCTCAACTGGCAACGACCTGAGGGAAGCACTGCTCAAGGCCACACAAGGCAAGTAGGTGGGAAAAACTATCCATATAAGCAGGCAGAAGCAACCCTGTCCTTATAAACAAACAGAATTTACTCAAAACAAAAAAAGTCTCACAAGTACCAAACTTGCAAGACTTTGGCGCTTCAAGATGGGCTTGAACCAACGACCCCCTGATTAACAGTCAGGTGCTCTAACCAACTGAGCTATTGAAGCAGTGTGCGTGTCATTTCTGATTTGCGATTGCAAAGGTACGCACATTATTTGAACCCACCAAACTTTTTCGCTACTTTTTTATCATTTTTCTTCAATTTCGTTATTTTTGCCCTCTCACAAGAGATTTTAGGCTCTATTATTAGTATCTTTGCACATATATAATGCAAACGTGGCATACATAGACACACTATACGATAAAACGGAGTTAATTCGATTCACACATTTATAAATGAAAAAAACATATCTTTTGCTGCTCTGCCTCTTCACGGGCGTGTTTGGCTACGCGCAAAACACCGACGAGCACTATTTCAAGGTGGCGAAGAACCTCGACCTATTCAACGTCATCTACAAGAACCTCGACATGATGTATGTCGACACGCTTGATGCCGACATCACCATAGGCTCGGGCATCAACGCCTTGCTGCGCAGCCTCGACCCATACACGGAGTATTACCCTGCCAACAAGAGCCAGGACGTGAAGATGATGCTCACCGGCAAATACGCCGGCATAGGCTCGCTCATAAGATACAACTACAAGCTCGGACGCGTGTGCATCGATGAGCCTTACGAGAACATGCCAGCGGCAAAGGCGGGATTGAAAAAGGGCGACATCATACTCTCCATTGACGGGGAGGACATGACCAAGAAAGACAACGAATACGTGAGCAGCCACTTGCGTGGCGACGCCGGCTCCACTTTCGAGCTGAAGATCCACCGCCCGTCCACGGGCAAGGACATGAAGTTCAAGGTGACGCGTGGGGCCATACAAATGCCTGCCGTGACCTATTATGGCGTGCAGGCTAACGGATTCGGCTACCTGAACCTCAACTCCTACACCGAGGGGTGCGCGCGCGACGTGCGCAACGCCATCATCGACATGAAGGAGAAAGGCATGAAAGGTCTCGTGCTCGACCTCAGGGGCAACGGCGGCGGATCGGAGATGGAGGCGGTAAACATCGTCAACTGTCTCGTGCCGAAAGGACGTCTCGTGGTGAGCAACCGCGGCAAGATGAAGAAGGTGAACCACGACTATTACACTCAAGTGGAGCCTGTCGACACGATCATGCCCGTGGTGGTGCTCGTGAACGGCAACACGGCTTCGGCGGCGGAGATTACCAGCGGATCGCTGCAAGACTTCGACCGCGCCGTGGTGATGGGAACCAAGACTTTCGGCAAGGGTCTCGTGCAGACCGTGATGAACCTGCCATACAACGCGCAGATGAAGCTCACCACGAACAAGTATTACATACCTTCCGGGAGATGCATCCAGAAGATAAACTACAGGCACAACGGCAAAGGCGGAGCCGAGGTGGTGGCCGACTCGCTGACACGCACATTCAAGACGCTGCACGGGCGAACGGTGAAGGACGGCGGAGGCATAATGCCTGACATAAAGGTGGAAAACGACTCCATGCCCAACATAACATACTATCTCGCGGCCGTGCGTGACTCCAACGAGCTCGTGGACTCATGGGAGCAAAAATACATAGCCGCCCACCCCACCATAGCCAAGCCATCGGAGTTTTGCCTCACCGACGACGACTTCAACGACTTCAAGAAGACTGTTGTGGCAAGCTCGTTCAAATATGACGACATCAGCGGCAAACAGCTCGACGAACTGGAGAAGCTGGCGAAGTTTGAGGGCTACTACGACGACGCAAAGGCCGAGTTTGACGCCCTGCGCAAGAAGCTGCACCATAACATAGAGAAAGACCTCGACAAGGCAAAGGAAAGCATCATGCAGGTGCTAACCAACGACATCGTGACCGCCTACTATTTCCAGCGCGGAGCCGTGGAAAACGCGCTGCGCACCGACAAGCAAGCCAAGGCCGCTTTCGAGCTGCTTGCCGACAAGGCTAAATATGAGGCCATTTTAATGCCATCTCCAGTGGAGCAGCCAACTGTCAAGCCACAGCCTCAACAGAAGAAAAAAGGCAAGAAATAAGGCTTCTGCGCCAACATAAACACCAATGCCCAGGAACGCTACACGGCAATGTGCGCGTTCCTGGGCTTTTTCATGCATGCTCACGGGCCTTTCGGGCCATGCTCACGGGCTGTTTGGCCCATGCCGTCGGGCCGGCAGACGGCGTGTCGAGAAGAGGGACAGAAACGGTTGTCGGTATTGTTGATTGATGTCCTGATATACATCCTGCCTTCCTGGCCTCTTCGGGACTAAGGTTATCCCTTTAGGCTAAAGCGGGCAAACTTATGGCAATGATTGCGCATAAGTGTCTGTTCATGTGTTTTCTGTCGGGCAGTTGTGGACGGGCACCCCACGGCATTGCAAGGGCGGCCCCTGTGGCCGTCCGCGACCCGAATGGAAATCAAAAGCCATCAGATGTTGCGATGTTATAGAGGTCGAACGTTTTTTATGGGTAATAATAATTTACAAAATGCCGTCTGAGAATCGATTTTTTTCAATCAAGCAGTCGCTTGGTCGAAAAAAAACGATTCTTGGGTTATTTTCATAAACTCTTAATTATCAGCGTATTATGATTTTGGCAGTTTTCAGACGTCACCATTACGGCATAAAGACGTCGCCGTTACGGTGTAATCGCGTCGCCGTTACGGTGCAATCGCGTCGCCGTTACGGTGTAATCGCGTCGCCGTTACGGTGTAATCGCGACGCCGTTACGGTGCAATCGCAAAACTTTTTGGCCGAAAACACGCTGACAAGGCAGTTGCGAGCGGTTTTTCCGCTCTAAATGGACCCGTTCCCAAGTGTTAAATTTTGGCAATAATATTTTACATTTCAGCATAAAGTCCTTGTCGCGCTGCATGTTGGCGTTGACATATTTCACGACTCCAAGAAGCCTTAGCCGACGGCAACGAACATCACTCACAATCCCGGGAAACCCACAAAATAAGAAAGGATCGCAAGCCCATGATAGAGCAGCGATCCTTTCTACGTTAGTATGTTATGAAAAATTTGAGAGAATTGAAACTTCACAGTTTCCTTTGTTGTTGTTTTACTTTAATGATTTATAGAGAAAGCATAGAAATTTCTTATTTCAGCACCGGCATTGCCGCGGGCGCGCTCGGTGTGGCGAGGCTCTGTTGCAGGGTGTCGGTCATGGAACTGTCGCCTATGGCCACATTCGTGCCATTGTCGAGCTCCGGCTTGTAATACCCGTCATAATTGCTAATGGGGTCGCTCGAGCTCCTCGAGAAAGGCACCTGCATGGCATTGCCCAACGTAAGGAGAATGGCTACCGAGGCCGCCGCCTTAAGCAGGGGTTTGAAGCGCTGCCCCATGGAGATTACACGGGCCTTCACCGGCTTGCGCTCAGCTATGGCGGCAAGGAGCCTCGCGTCGAAGTCATCGCCCAATACATCACGCTTAGCCTCATCAGCCTCATAGCTGAACAAGGGCTTATAGCGCATCAGCTCCGTCGGGATATTGTCCTGGCTGAAGAACGCGCGAAGGATGTCTTCCTCCTCAAGAGAGGTCTCACCCTCCCAATAGCGGTTCAAAAGTTGATTTATGTATTTATAGTCCATTGTTTTCGTGTTACTACTTAGACGACGACGGGGCGGCTGTTTTGTTACAGTCGCCCCGTGGTATTTAACATTTGTTTCGATTTTATTTCTCCACGCCTATCTCTTTCAGCAGACGGTCGGCGTGTCCCCACTTGTCGATCATGTAGACCACATACCTGATGTCAACGCCAATGCAGCGCGCGAGGTTGGAGTCGAAGTTGATGTCGGAAGACAGGCTGTCCCAGTTGCCGTCGAAAGCGAGGCCGATGAGTTGACCCTTGCCGTCGAACATTGGCGAGCCGCTGTTGCCGCCCGTGATGTCGTTGTTGGTAAGGAAGCAGAGGTTAAGCGTATGGCTCACGGGGTCAGTGTACTTGCCGAAGTCGTTGGCCGACATGAGCGTGCGCATTATCGGCTCGGCCTGGTAGTCGATCACTCCCTTGTCGCCTTTCGCCATCTTGTCGAGCAAGCTCTTCGCGGTGGTGTAGTAAGCCTTGTTGGTGCCCAGGGCGAGCGGCTTCACCTGGCCGTAGGACAAGCGCATGGTGAAGTTGGCGTCAGAATAATGAGGTTTATCCATCTCCATCTGCACCTTGGCGTCGCAAAGATAACGCTCTTGCACGGCAATGCTGTCGGCCAGCGACCATCCCTTGCCGTTCTCGCCCATGATCTTGTCGTAGACAGCCTTTATGGCCTTGGCATAGGCCACGCCGGGGTCATGGGCATATTGCTTGGTGGCGAAATAAATCTTGCCGCCCTTCAGCATCACGGAAGTCTTGAAAAGCCAGTCGGCATACTTGCGGTAGTCGCCCTTGAAACGCTTGTCTATGGTGTTGTAGACGGCGGTGGGCAGGAAGTCGTTGTCGGCCTTCTCGCGATAGTTCTTCAGCAGCGCGGCCATCATGTCGGCATCGGTAGCGGCGTCCCACTGGTCGGCGTTGTCCTCAAACTGGAAATACTCGCCCTTCTTCGAGTCTTTGGCCTGCTGCTCGTTCATGAGGCGGAGAGCGCGCGCGTTAAACTCTATGTTGCTTCTCCTGCTGAACGTCTCCGACCACTGCGTCATGGCCTTGGTAAGGCGGCTGCGGCGCGCGTAGAGCTTCTCCAGGAGCGGGAAGTCGACCTTGTGGGTCAAGTGCTTGGCGGTGTCCTGCCATTGCGCGATTTGCTCCTCGTAGGCACGCTTCTGGTTGACGAGTCCGATGGAGTCGATACATTTGTTCATTCCGATGGAGTTTTTCCAGTAGTTGGAGCTTTGTGCGAACTTCGAGTCGTATTTTATCCTCACCGCCTCGCTGGCCCTCATGTGGCGCAGCATCACTTCCTGCTTCACGCCACGCACCTGCTGCCTTGGGTCGTTCTGGCAGTCGCGCATCTCCTTGATGCCATAGCTTGAGAGATAACGCTCTGTGCTTCCTGGATAGCCCACGGTCATGGCGAAGGAGCCTTCACGATAGCCGTCCATGCTCACCTTGGCCCATGTCTTCGGATGGTAAGGCACGTTGTCCTTGGAGTAAGGGGCAGGGCCACCTGTCTTCGGGTCGCAATAGACGCGGAACACGGAGAAGTCGCAGGTCTGACGCGGCCACATCCAGTTGTCGGTCTCGCCGCCATACTTGCCCATCGACTTTGGCACCGTGAACACCAGTCTCAAGTCGGTGAAGTCTTGGTAAGTGGTGGCATACCACTTGTTGCCCTCATAGAAGGCGTCGATGTCCACGTGGAGCGTCTTGTCGGTCTTCTTCACCGAGTCGGTCATGGCCTGGCTCAGCGAGTCGACGAGATGTGCCTGCGCCTTCTTGTTCATGTTGTCGATGCCGAGGGCCTTCAGGCGCGGCGTGATGTCTTGCTGGCTCTTCATGAACGACACGAACATGTTCTCGTTAGGCAGCTCCTCAGCATAGCTCTTCGCCACGAAACCGTTGAGCATGTAGTCGTGCTCGGTGGTGCTGTGCGAGCGTATGGCCTCGAAGCCACAGTGGTGGTTGGTGAACACGAGTCCGTCGGGCGACACCACCACGCCGGAGCAGAATCCGGAGAAGTTGACGACATTGTTCTTTATGGCGTCGGCGTCGGAATAGAGCGCGCCTTGCGGCAGCAGGAATCCGTACCCGCGCATTGCCTCATAGACCTGCGTTGGCAGGTCGTAGAGCGTCCACATGCCCTCGTCGGCCCTTGACGGCAGAGGGGAGAGCATAGACAGGGCCAAAAGGCCAAGAGGAAGCCTCTTTTTCATTTTGTTGGTCATATCAATCTTTTGGTTTGAGTTTCATTTACGCAGCCGCGCCTTGACAAGGCTCCAGAAGTCGCGCTTCACTATCACCGCGGCAAACGCGATGATGAGCAGCGTGTTGACACCGAGGGCCAGCCACATGGAGAGGTGAGTGTTGCTGAAGTCGAGCACGAAGAACACCACCAGGGCCAAGGCCACGTAGAAGGCGATGTCCTTGAGCGGATACTTGATGGGATAATATTTCTGCCCGAAGAAATAGCTCAGCACCATGCTGACGGTATAGCTCACGAAGCCTGCCCACGCGCACGCCCAATAGCTGAAACGCGGAATGAAGACCACGTCCACGGCAATGAGCACCACGGCGCCGATGCCTGAGAAATAAGCGCCCCAAATGGTCTTGTCGATGAGCTTGTACCAGAAGCTGAGGTTGAAAAACACGCCGAACATTATCTCCGCGGCCATCACGATGGGCACTATCTCCAAGCCTTCCCAATAGCTCTGGCCCACGATGTAGCGTATGAGGTCCATGTAGCCTATGACGCACAGGAAGGCCAGGAGCGTGAAGATGACGTAGTATTTCATGACCTTGGCATAGGTCTCCTTGCTGTTTTTCTCCTTCGACTGGCCGAAGACAAACGGCTCGTAGGCATAGCGGAAGGCCTGGGTTATCATGACCATGATCATGGCTATCTTGATGCACGCGCCATATATGCCGAGCTGGACCCTTGCCTCGTCGGCGTTGCCGCTGAAGGCGTAAGGGAAGATTATCTGCGAGGCGCACTGGTTGAGCTGTCCGGCAAGACCCATGACGAGAAGCGGCCAGGTGTATGAGAGCATGCGCTTGCAGGTGGCCTTGTCGAAAGGATTGCGGAAGCCCTTCAGCTCCTTGAACAGGAGCGCGAGCGTGAGGATGGAGCCAGAAAGCTCTATCCAGAATATCCACACCACCTCAAGACTGAAGTGGGCGTCGTAGATTCCGAGGAAGTTGACGTGCATGTCGGGCAGCACGATGAGATACATGCTCACGCCCACGAGGTTGACCACGATGCTCACCATCTTGAGCAAGGCAAACTTCAACGCCTTGTGCTTCAAGCGAAGGTAGGCGAAGGGGATGGCGGTGAAGGCATCGATGGCCACGCACGTGCCCATGATCATGATAAACTCGGGATGGTCCGGGTAGCCAATGGCCCCGGCTATAGGGTGTAGAAAGGCCCACAGCAAGCACACGAACACCAACGACGTGGTGGCCACCATGCGCAGCGTCGTGGCATAGACCTTCTCTGGGTTCTCGCCCTGGCGGTTCATGAACCTGAAGAAGGTGGTCTCCATGCCATAGGTCAAGATGATGATGAGAAGGGCGATATAGGCATAGATGTTGGTAATGATGCCATACTGCCCACCTGCCGCGTTGAACTTGGCCGTCTCTATCGGGACAAGTAGATAACCAATGAAACGCGCGGCGATGGAACTCAAGCCGTAGATGGCGGTTTCCTTCAGGAGTGATTTGAGATTTGCCATATATCCGAAAAGAATGTGTTGATTATCCGAAGAAGATGTAGGCTATGACGATAGCGGCTATGGTGCCTACCAAGTCGGCGAGAAGTCCGCAAGCCGCGGCATGACGCGTGAACTTGATATTCACCGATCCGAAATACACCGCGAGGATGTAGAACGTGGTGTCGGTGGAACCTTGCAAGATGCACGACAGCCTGCCCACAAACGAGTCGGGGCCGTAGGTCTTCATGGCCTCGAGCATCATTCCGCGCGCTCCGCTTCCCGACAGCGGCTTCATGAACGCCGTGGGCAGTGCGCCCACGAAATCGGTGTTGAGTCCGCACTTGTCGGCGCACCACGCTATGCCGTCGACGACCATGTCCATGGCGCCCGAGGCGCGAAACACGCCAACGGCCACGAGGATTGCCACAAGGTAAGGAATGATGCGCACGGCGGTCTGGAAGCCTTCCTTTGCTCCCTCGATGAAAGCGTCGTAAACGTTGATTCGCTTGATGAGCCCGCCGACGATGAACGCCACTATCACCGACAAGAGGATGACGTTGCCGCCCACGGAAGTCACCGTTGCCATGGTGTCCTTGTCCATGTAGCCGAAGGCCGCGATGATAAGGCCCACAAACGCGCAGAAGCCCACGAACATGGCGAGCATGGCGGGCTTCAGGATATTGGTGCGCTGGAAAAGGCAAGTGATGATGACACCGCAGAGGGTGGCCACTGTGGTGGAAAGGAGTATCGGGATGAAGACGTCGGTGGGTTGCGCCGCGCCGTAGCTGGAGCGGAAGGCGAGTATGGTGGTGGGTATGATGGTAAGGCCCGACGTGTTGAGCACGAGGAACATTATCATCGGGTTGGTGGCCGTGTCTTTCTTCGGGTTCAGCTCTTGCAGCTGCTGCATGGCCTTCAGTCCGGTGGGCGTGGCGGCATTGTCGAGGCCAAGCATGTTGGAGGCCACGTTCATGAAGATGGACCCCATTGCCGGATGGTTCTTGGGGATGTCAGGGAAAAGACGCGAGAAGACAGGACTGAGCATGCGCGCCAACAGGTTGACGGCGCCGGCCTTTTCGCCTATACGCATGATGCCGAGCCAAAGGGCAAGCACACCCGTAAGGCCAAGGGAGGTCTCAAACGCTGTCTTCGATGTATCAAAAGTGGAGTCAACTATCTTCTGGAAGATAGTGGTGTCGCCCATCAAGAACTGCGCTACGGCAAAGATGAAAGAAACGACGAAAAAAGCTACCCAAATGTAATTCAGTACCATATCGCGTGCAAAGGTACTGCTTTTATCTGATGTATAAAGTGTGAGCGGAAAGTTTTTTCCGCTCACACTTTACATAAAATTCGCCAACGGAACCATTCCGCTCACTTTATGTTAAATCTCAATCCTATGTTAAGGCTGAAACTCGTCGGCCTGTCCTTGTAGACGTTGACCACCGACGAGTGGTTGTCGAAGAAGTGGGTCATGCCTGGCTCGGCATAGACGCTAAGTGACGGCGTGAAGTGGTAGGCTCCGCCCACGGCGGCCTTCACCGACCATTGCGGACGTTTCTCCGTGAGGTTGTCTGGCTCAAAATTGTCCATTTCCCTTGAGCCTTTCACCAGCTTCTCCACCTCGCCGCCAGCGGTGACATACACCTCGGCGTGCCTGGTGAGCAGGAAGCTATAGCTTGCCGTGAGTGGCACGCCAACATAGTGCAACTTCTGACGTTCCACGACGTGTTTGTCTTCCACGAAATTGGAAGAGAGGTAACTGTAAGTGACGCCCGTGTTGACCGCCCAGCGGCTTGAGAGCCTGTAGCCCAGGCTCACGCCCACCTTCACGGGCTGTGCGTGGTGGGCCTTCACCTCGTGTTGCTTGGCCATGTAGACGTTAGCCTTGCCAAGTTGCATTGGGAAAGCGCCAAAAGGCATCGCGTCGGAGTAATAAGCATTGGCGTTGTTTACGTTTCCGCCATCCCCCAGCCCGTTGCCGTTGAGCGCGCCACCGCAATAGGCGGTTAGGGATAGCCGCGACGACGCGGGCGCGGAGCCACGACGAGCGTAGCCTGCCTCGGCTTGATATTGATAATCGTTTCGTCCGGAGTGCTTCACAGGCTTTGTTTGCCTGCGCGACTCCGACAACGGCTTGCTCTTTTCCTCCAACAGCTTGCTCTTTTCCTCCGATGGCCTGCCCTTTTCCTCATTAGATGTCATTGGGGCATCTTGCCCCGAGGAGGCTTCACTTGCCATGGCAATGGTTTCGGCATTAACAGGATTAGCGCTTGCCGCCTCGTGGTTGGTGGCCAAGACGCCAGCGACCGGTTTAGCGTCGAGAGCCGCTCCAGCCTCAGTGGCTACCGTGGCAAAAGCCGAACCTATCTTGCCTGCTCCCGTGCCAAGAGCCGTGGCGGCCTCAGCGCGGTTTGCCGATTGCTGAACGGCTCGCGTCACGGCGACCACGCGCGGCGACTCGTCCACCTTCAGCAGTCGCCACGTCACGGGAACGGCGATTGCCGCGACTACGGCGGCGGCAGTAAGCCAACGATAGCGCCACATCGCCACTTTTCGCGCAGGCTGAATCGGCTCGCCGGGGGCAACGAGCGAGGTAGAGGCGAGACGCTGCTTCACCTCTTCAAGGAGACCGTCGGGTGCCTTGACCTTCCGGTCGGCCATCAGCCGTTGTATGTCTTTGGTCCAGTCTTCGTTCATTGCGTTTCCTTCTTTCTTTTGCTTAGTAGCCTTGCCAACATGGCCTTGGCCCTGTGATATTGCGAAGCCGAGGTGTCGGGCTTGATGCCCAACAACTCGGCTATCTCCTTGTGGCTCTTGCCTTCTATGGCGTAGAGGTTGAACACCGCTCGGTAGCCGTCGGGCAATTGCCGCAACGCCTCGTCGACCATGTCGGCCGTGAGGCCCGACGTGTCGGGCGGTTCATCGGGCGCGTCGGGAATGTCGCGCTCGCTGTCCACGAACAACATCTTCTTCTTTTCGCGTAGGAACATCAGCGCCTCGTTCACGACCACGCGCGTCAGCCATGCCTTCAACGAGCCTTCGCCGCGATATTTGAAAGTGCCGACCGAGGAGAACACCTTTATCAGGGCCTCTTGCAACACGTCGCGAATGTCGTCGGGCTGGGTCACGTATCTCACGCAGACACCGGCCATGTAGTCGGCAAACTCAGCGTACAGCACATCCATCGCGCGGGAATCGCCCCGTGCGAACAGTTGCAGGATGTGCCGTTCATTGTTCATTCGCGATATTTGTACTTAAAGGTATGACTCTTCTCGCCCGAGAACGAATTCCACTTCAACGTGATGTTCTCGTATTTGCCGCCGTCTTCCGGCTTGGGGACATCGTTGAGCCTGAAGGCTATGATGCCATCGCCCACCGCGCCCTTGGCGTCGCCGTTGGCGTCGTGGAAGAGCCTGAGCGTGCCGTCGGCCTGGCGCACCAGCCTGAGCGTGTGGATCTTCATGCCACCAAACAATGTGCGGAAGTGGAGGGTAAGGTAGCCATCCTCGCACACGGTCTTCCAACTGTCTAAAATCTCCACGGGGTCGTCGCCATAGACCTTCTCCATGTCGTTGACAATTGGCGACATCGGCTTCGTGCGGATGGTGTCGAACACGTTTACGATATGCACGTCGCGCTGAAGCCCCGTGTAGTTCTTATTGTCGAATATCACTGACACAAGGGCACGCAACTCTTTCTTGTCGGTGGCATTAAACGGCCACTGCTTGTAATCCTTGTCGACAAGGGTCACAGAGTCGTTGAGCTGCATGTAGACTTGCCCCGTAGTGGGATTGGTCTTGAAGGTCACCAACACGTTGGGGCTATGGACTGGGCATATAACATAATTGTCGTCGTCATCATCGCACGACTGCAACGTGAACGCCGAGGAAAACATTATGGCCGCGAAGGCCATCATCTTTAATAGTTTATTCATAGCTGTCCTGATTATATTCACAGGTAAAATGCCGATAATGGCAAAACCTTGCACAGCTATAACATTTTTTAAAGAATTGCCGCATTCAGTTCCTCAAGGTTTTCCACGACCTTGATGTAATCGGTCCAATGGCCACGCATGAAGCCACGCCGCTGCATGTCGTCGAGCATCTCGATGGCCTTGTCCCAAAAGCCTTCCACATTATAGAGTATGGCCTCCTTGCAATGATACCCAATGCTGTGGGACGCGGCCACCGTGAACACCTCGTCCAAGGTGCCTATGCCGCCTGGCAACGCCACGCACACGTCGGCTTGCGCGAGCATGAGGTCCTTGCGGTCGGAAAGGTTGTCGCATGGTATCTCCACGTCGAGGCAGTCGGGACGCTGGCCACTATTCGCGAGAATCTGTGGTATGACGCCTATTATCTGGCCGCCGCCATTGTGCACGGCCTCGCCAACGCACCGCATGAGCCCACGGTTCTGGCCGCCATAAACGAGAGTGTGGCCACTATCAGCCATCCACTTGCCAAGCTCCTCGGCGGCCTTGAAATAAGCCGGCGCTATGGAGTCGTTGGCTGAACAAAACACTGCTATCTTCATGTCTAAATTATTTTGCATGGCAAAGATAACAATAATTATAATATTTTTGTCGCTTAATCTCTTATTTTACAGTAACTTTGCACATTATTTATTTTATATAGCTATATTTTTTTGAAGACGTTTGAAGAATTGGGCGTGAGCGAGCCTATCCGCCACGCCATTGAAGAACTTGGATTCGAGCAGCCGATGCCCGTCCAAGAGGAAGTTATCCCGTATTTGTTGGGGGAGCACAACGATGTCATCGCGCTGGCGCAGACCGGCACAGGCAAGACGGCCGCATACGGCATTCCCGTGTTGCAGAAGACCGACGCCACGACAAAAGACACGCAGGCACTCATCTTGAGCCCTACGCGCGAGTTGTGCCTGCAGATAGCCGACGACCTAAACTCGTTTGCTAAGTACATTCCCCATATGCACATCATACCCGTATATGGTGGCGCGTCCATCGTGACGCAAATCAATGAGCTGCGACATGGGGCGCAAATCATCGTGGCTACGCCAGGCCGACTCATCGACCTCATGGAGCGTGGCAAGGTGAAGCTCGAAAACATTCGCAACGTGGTGCTCGACGAGGCCGACGAAATGCTGAACATGGGTTTCTCCGACAGCATAAACGCCATCTTCGAGCATGTGCCCGAATACCGAAACACGCTGCTCTTCTCTGCCACGATGAGCAAGGAGATAGAGAAGATAGCCAAAAACTATTTGCACGACTACAAGGAGATAGTGGTGGGCTCGCGCAACGAGGGCGCCGAGAACGTGAACCACATCTACTATCTCGTGAACGCCAAGGACAAATACCTGGCACTGAAACGCATCGTGGACTTCTACCCACGCATCTACGGCATAATATTCTGCCGCACGAAGCTGGAGACGCAGGATGTGGCCGACAAGCTCATAAAGGACGGATACAACGCCGAGTCGCTGCACGGGGACCTGTCGCAGCAACAGCGCGACCTCACGATGCAGAAGTTCAGACAGCACTTGGTGCAACTGCTCGTGGCGACCGACGTGGCGGCTCGCGGCCTCGACGTGGACGACCTGACCCACGTTATCAACTACGGACTGCCCGACGACGTGGAGAACTACACCCACAGGTCTGGACGCACGGGACGCGCCGGAAAGAAGGGCACCAGCATCTCCATCATACACTCGCGCGAGAAGTTCAAGGTGAAAGCCATTGAGAAGGTCATTGGCAAGGAGTTTGTAGACGGCACGCTGCCCACGCCGGAGGAGATATGCAAGAAGCAGCTGTTCAAGACCATGGACGACATCATGAAGACTGATGTAGACGAGGACTTGATAGCGCCTTACATGACCGACATAAACCGCCAGTTTGAGTATATCGACAAGGAAGACATCATAAAGAAGATGGTGTCTAACACCTTTGGCCGCTTCCTCGACTACTACAAGAACGCGCCAACGATAGAGAAGCCCACACGCGGCAACGCTCGCGACGACAGGAAGAAGGGCGAGAAAGGCAGAAACGGCTCGCGCGGCGACCACCCACGCGGACCTCGCAAGGCTGAGGCTGGCTATCGCAGGCTTTTCATCAACCTTGGCAAGGCCGACGGCTTCTACCCTGGCGAGGTGATGCAGTTTATCAACCACCACGTGCACGGGCCGAAACAGGAGATCGGGCACATAGACCTGCTGTCGAAGTTCTCGTATATTGAGGTGCCCGAGAAAGACGCCAACAAGGTGATGGGAGCCATCAATGGCGTGAGATACAAGGGACGCGAGGTGAGGTGCAACGACGCTGAGGACAAGAACGCCGGACGCGGCAACGCCCCACAGAAGAAACGCGAATACCGCAAGAAGAACGCCGACAACAACGCGAAAGGCAAGGACGACTGGCGCGCGCTGATGAATGGCGGCAACAAGAAGGACTTCAAGGACGAAGAGCCCGACTTCTCGGAGGAAGGATGGGCACGACGCTTCCCGAAGAAGAAATAAGAAAGGTATATAAAAACAACAACAACACAAACCAAACAATGAAAAAGACTATCCTGGCCATGGCAGCCATGGCTATGCTGACGGCTTGCGCCGACGCTGCCGACAACAAGGGCAACGTCAGCTTCTCAGGCGAGTTGGCAGGCTTGAAAGACACGCTCATCGTGATGACACCAACAGGTGGAAGAAGCATGACAAGAGACACGGTGCTCACTAAAGACGGCAAGTTCCAGTTCACCGTCAACGTGAACGAGCCTACATTGATATACGCTTATACCCCTGGCACGCTGCGCCGCACTGAGCGCGTAGGGTTCGAGGCTATTGCCGTGCCTGGCGAGAAGGCCGTGATGACCGGCGACCTGAGCAAGGAATACTTCTTCAGCGGCAGCAAGTTCTACCAGGAATACAATGAGGCTGACAGGGTTTACTCTAACGCCCTCAAGCCTCTCAACGAGTTGGTGGAGTCGCTGAACAAGCGCATGCAAGCAGGTGAGTCGCAAGAGACACTGCAAAAAGAATACGGCGAGAAGGGCCCCGCGCTGCAGAAGCAAGCCATGAACGCCTTAGTGGACTTCATTGCCAAGCATCCTGACTCGGAAGGCGCGGCGGCATTCATACCTTCGCTGGGCGACCTGGCCACGATGAAGAAAGCGGCGGCATCGCTGTCGGAGAAGGTGAGAAACGGACGCATGCACGCTTACTACCAGAACACCATAGACCAACTGGAGGCACGCGAGAAGGCCGAGGCTGAGGCTGGAAAGAAGCAAGCGGCAGGCGCTGTGGCTCCCGACTTCACGCTCAACGACATCAACGGCAAGCCTCTCTCGCTCGCCAGCTTCAAGGGCAAATACGTGCTGCTCGACTTCTGGGGCACGTGGTGCATCTGGTGCGTGCGCGGCATACCAAAGATGAAGGAATACTACAACAAGTACAAGGGCAAGTTTGAGATTCTGTCTATCGACTGCAACGACACCATGGAGAAGTGGAAAGAGGGCGTGAAGAAGCATGAACTGCCTTGGAAGAACGTGTACCAGCCAAAGACCGGCAACGTGCAGACAACTGAGATGTATGCCATCCAGGGCTTCCCGACAAAGATTCTCGTGGGTCCAGACGGCAAGATCGTGAAGACAGTAGTGGGCGAGGATCCCGCGTTCTACACATTCCTCGACGAGACTTTCGGCAAATAACGCTTAGGCCGGCACAAGACCGGCCACTGCAAAGCCACCGAAAACAGCATTGGTTTTCATGTGGCTAAGACATAAAAGGGCGGTTCCGCTATGGAGCCGCCCTTTTTATTATGTTTGCTGGGGCCGCACCATGCAATGCCATCTTATTCCACCATTCGGGTTGCGGACGGTTTTGCACATTGCGGTTTCTTGGCATGGGCGACCCCTTTGGCCGTCCACGGTCGGAATATACCCACGCCTCGCGCGAGGCACGAAAAAAAGGAAGAATCAGCGCGCTGATTCTTCCCTTTAGGGTTTTATCGCATACGGCACTCAAAGGCTCGAAATAACGCCTCTGAAGCCGTCAGCAGACATGTTAGTCGGCAAGCTTAGCCTTGATGAACTCGCGGTTGAGGCGAGCGATGTTGGCGATAGACTCATTCTTCGGGCACTCAGCCTCGCAAGCGCGGGTGTTGGTGCAGTTACCGAAGCCGAGCTCCTCCATCTTGGCAACCATGTTCTTGGCGCGACGCGCGGCCTCTACGCGACCTTGTGGCAGGAGCGCGAACTGGCTGACCTTTGAAGAGACGAAGAGCATTGCGGAACCGTTCTTGCAGGCTGCCACGCAAGCGCCGCAACCAATGCAAGTGGCGCAGTCCATGGCCTCGTCGGCGGCGTCCTTAGAGATAAGGATGGCGTTGGCGTCCTGGGCCTGGCCGGTGCGCACGCTGGTATAGCCGCCAGCGGCAATGATCTTGTCGAAAGCCGAACGGTCTACCATGCAGTCCTTGATGATAGGGAAGGCTGCCGAGCGCCAAGGCTCAACGGTGATGACGTCGCCATCGTGGAAACGGCGCATGTAGAGCTGGCAAGTGGTAGCGCCCTGCGCTGGTCCGTGAGGATGACCGTTGATATAGAGTGAGCACATGCCGCAAATGCCCTCGCGGCAGTCGTGGTCGAAGACGAAAGGCTCGTTGCCACCCTCAATGAGTTGCTCGTTAAGGATGTCGAGCATCTCCAGGAAAGAAGTGTCGCCGGGGATGTCTTTCATCTCAAAGGTGTCGAAGTGGCCTTCTGCTTTAGGGCCGTTCTGACGCCAAACCTTCAGTGTGAATGATATATTCTGATCCATTGTTTTTCTTGAGTTAATGAACTTAAAAACTATGATTTATAGTTACGTGTCTGAACCTTGATGTACTGGTAATCGAGGTCTTCCTTGTAGAGCGCCGGGGCCTGGTTCTCGCCCTTGAACTCCCAGCAAGCCACGTACATGTAGTTCTCATCATCACGCTTAGCCTCGCCTTCCTCGGTCTGGCTCTCCTCGCGGAAGTGGCCACCGCAGCTCTCGTTGCGCTCCAGGGCGTCGTAAGCGATGAGCTCACCCATGAGAATGAAGTCGCGGAGGTGGATAGCCTTGTCGAGCTCGACGTTGAGGCCTTCCTTGGATCCTGGCACACGCACGCAGGTGTTGAACTGCTCGCGCACGTCCTTCAGCATTGCGAGGGCCTTCTTCAAGCCTTCGGCGTTGCGTGCCATGCCCACGTAGTTCCACATGATGTTGTAGAGCTCCTTGTGGATGGAGTCAACGCTCATCAGCTTAGACTTGTCGGCCTGCTTGTTCTGGATGTCCATGATGCGGTCTATCTCGGCCTGCACGTTCTTCTCAGCCTCCACGAACTCAGGAGCGTCGGTGCTTGGCTTCTTCACCTGAATCTGGTCGGAGAGATAGTTCTGCATGGTGTAAGGAATGACGAAGTAACCGTCTGACAGGCCCTGCATCAGCGCGGAAGCGCCGAGGCGGTTTGCGCCGTGGTCGGAGAAGTTGCACTCGCCCAGGGCGAAGAGGCCCTTGATATTGGTCTGGAGCTCATAGTCTACCCAAAGGCCACCCATGGTATAGTGGATAGCAGGGAAGATCATCATCGGGTTGTCGTGAGGATCCACGTCGGTAATCTCCTGGTACATGTCGAAGAGGTTGCCATAACGCTGGTCTACCACGTCGCGGCCGAGACGGTCGAAAGCCTCAGAGAAGTCGAGGAACACGGCCAGGCCAGTGTTGTTGACGCCATAGCCCTTGTCGGTACGCTCCTTGGCTGCGCGTGAAGCCACGTCGCGAGGCACGAGGTTACCGAAGGCAGGATAACGGCGCTCGAGGTAATAGTCGCGGTCTTCCTCAGGAATGTCGCGGCCCTTGATCTCGCCCTTCTGCAGCTTCTTGGCGTCCTCAAGCTTCTTAGGCACCCAGATGCGGCCATCGTTACGAAGCGACTCCGACATCAATGTCAGCTTAGACTGCTTGTCGCCGTGCACGGGGATACATGTCGGGTGAATCTGCACGAAGCAAGGATTGGCGAACCATGCGCCCTTGCGGTAAGCCTGGATGGCGGCGGTGCAGTTGCAGCCCATGGCGTTGGTAGAGAGGAAGTATGTGTTGCCATAACCACCTGTGGCAAGGCAAACGGCATGTGCGGAATAACGCTCCAGCTTGCCTGAGACGAGGTCCTTGGCGATGACGCCACGGCAGCGTCCGTCGACGATGACCACGTCCTCAATCTCCGTGCGGGTGTGAAGCTCCACGGTGCCGCGGTTCACCTCCTTCATCAATGAAGAGTAGGCGCCGAGCAAAAGCTGCTGACCGGTCTGGCCCTTGGCGTAGAACGTGCGGCTCACCTGCACGCCACCGAACGAGCGGTTGGCCAACATGCCGCCATACTCACGTGCGAAAGGCACGCCCTGGGCGACGCACTGGTCGATGATGTTGGCGCTGACCTCTGCCAGACGATACACGTTGGCCTCGCGAGCGCGGTAGTCGCCACCCTTGATGGTGTCGTAGAACAGGCGGTAAACGGCGTCACCGTCGTTCTGGTAGTTCTTGGCTGCGTTGATACCACCCTGCGCGGCGATGGAGTGAGCGCGGCGAGGAGAGTCCTGGATGCAGAAGTTGATGACATGGAAACCCATCTCGCCAAGAGAGGCGGCGGCGCTTGCTCCTGCCAGACCCGTACCCACGACGATGATGTCGAGCTTACGCTTGTTGGCTGGGTTCACCAGCTTTTGATGAGCTTTATAGTTGGTCCATTTCTCGGCCAGAGGGCCTTCTGGAATTCTTGAATCTATCTGAGTCATTTTTATTATGAGTTTATAGTTGTTGGGAATTATAGTCTATAGTTTGTGAGTTTTTCGTTTATAGTCTTGAATAGCATTTGGCTATAGGGTTCATCAACTAAAAACTAAAAACTATATTTGCTATCAACTATTAGAAGCTGGGCGCGAAACCAAACCAGAATGACAATACCAGGAAGGCGAACACGGCCATGAGGATGGTGACATAGGCGATGCCGATGCACTGCCAGCGCTTCAGCCAAATCTTGCCACTCCAGCCCAAGGTCTGCATTGCTGACCAGAAGCCATGAGAGAGGTGGAACCACAGGGCCACGAGCCACACGAGATAGAGCACAGAGTAGACAGGGTTGGAGAATGTCTCCTGAATCCAGCCAAAGCCATCGGCGGGAGCCGGTGTCGTGGCGCAGCCAGCGAGCTCGGCGAGCATCATGTGGGCCCAGAAGTTGTAGAGGTGGAGCAGAAGGCCTACCACGATGATAAGGCCGAGCACCAACATGTTCTGAGATGCCCAAGACACCTCGGGGCGACGGCTTGTCACCTCGTAGCGCTGTGGGCCACGAGCCCTACGGTTCTGTGCCGTGAGGATGAACGCGTAAACGATGTGGCACACTGCCAGGAAGGCAAGGCCAAGCGTTCCCAATACTGCGTACCAGTTGCTTCCCAAGAACTCGCACACCATGTTGTAGGCATGCCCAGAGAAGAATGCGGCAACGTTCATGCAGCAGTGGAAGGTCAGGAAGAGAATGAGGCAGATGCCAGTGAGAGACATCACCACTTTTCTACCAATCGGAGAATTGATTAACCACATAAATGATTGAGTTTAAAGATAATATTAATGTTATGTTTTTGTATTATAATCACTTTTGGGCACACGAATACCCCTCCTTAGATGCAAGGAGCGCGTTTCCGCTGCAAAAATACTATTTTTTTAGGTATTTTACAAATCGAAATGATAAAAAAAACATATTATTTGTCTTGGTGAGGACGTATTGGCAAATCAGAGGCATTTGACCATTCGGGTTGCGGACGGTCACAGGGGCCGCCCCAGCAAAGCATACGATGTGTATCAAAATGTTTTACAAATGGTCGTCTGAGAATCGATTTTTTTCAACCAAGGTGCCGCTTGCGTGGAAATAACGCAATTATGGGCCATTCTGATAAATGATTGATTATCAAACGATTGCGTTTTTAACGGTTCTTCAGCGTTGCAAATTCGCTTAAATGGAGTCGCCGTTACACTGTAATCGCGTCGCCGTTACACTGTAATCGCAGTGCCGTTACACTGTAATCGCGTCGCCGTTACAGTGGAATCGCGACGCGATAACGCCGTAACGGCAAAAATTTTTGGCCGAAAACTTGCTGATGGTGTTGCCAAGAGGCGAAAGGCTACCCTTTTTCAGCTCTATTTGCCCCTGTTTCCAAGTGTTAAATTTCGGCAATAATATTTTACAATTCCGCGTGGGCGCATGGTGCCTGTCATGGACTAACGCAAAGCTGTATTGGCTCATTTAGTAAACCATCACTCCAAATGCCATAAGAGCCAAGAAAAAGGCCAGAAAGCGCAATAAAACGGCCAAGCGTGTGGTTTACTTGCGCTTTCTTCGTAATTTTGCATCGCGAAAACAACACTTACACACCGCGAGATAACATTTATATATAGGTATATGCATGGACTTTACACCGTGTTGCTCTTGCTGACGAGCAACATTTTCATGACTTTGGCTTGGTACGGACATCTCAAACTGCAGGAGACTGGCGTGAGCAGCCACTGGCCGCTCATTGGCGTCATCTTGTTCTCATGGTGCATCGCCTTTTTTGAATATTGCTGCCAGGTGCCTGCCAACCGCATAGGGTTCGTAGAGAACGGGGGCCCGTTCACGCTCGTGCAGCTCAAGGTGGTGCAGGAGTGTGTGTCGCTGATTGTGTTTGCCATCATCGCCAACATCCTATTCCAGGGACAGGCACTCCACTGGAACCATATCGCGGCGTTCATCTGCCTCGTCGCCGCCGTCTACTTCGTCTTCATGAAATAGGCACCACCAACACTTATCACTACCATGACCTAATGACGCTACTCTTGCCGAACGCGACGAATCTTTCGGCAAGAGTGACATGAGTGGCGCGCGCACCTGAAAAATGAGTATTACTTTATAAAGAAATTCGTTTCTTTTTCTTACTTTTGCGCCAAAACACATTTTCAACTATGATTTTTAAGTACGACGTCATCGTCATTGGCGGAGGACACGCGGGCTGCGAAGCGGCGTGCGCGGCCGCCAACATGGGCGCGAAGACATGTCTAATAACCATGGACATGAACAAGATTGCGCAAATGAGCTGCAACCCGGCCATCGGAGGCATAGCGAAGGGACAAATCGTGCGCGAGATCGACGCGTTAGGGGGACAGACAGGTATCGTCACCGATCTCACCGCCATCCAGTTCAGAATGCTCAACAAGGGCAAGGGACCTGCCGTGTGGTCGCCAAGGGCGCAATGCGACAGGGGAAAGTTTATCTGGGAATGGCGCGACAGGCTCGACCATACCGACAATCTCGACATCTGGCAAGACCAGGCCGAAGAGCTGATTGTGGAAAACGGAACCGCCGTTGGCGTGAAGACGATATGGGGCGTGGAGTTCAGGGCTGGCGCCGTGGTGATAACCGCCGGGACGTTCCTCAACGGACTGATGCACATCGGCCACAAGCAAGTGGCAGGTGGCAGGATTGCGGAACCTGCCGCTTATCATCTCACAGAGTCGATAACAAGGTGGGGCGTGAGGTCTGGACGCATGAAGACCGGGACACCCGTCAGACTCGACAAGCGCACCATCCACTTTGAGGACACCGAGGAGCAACCGGGCGACACCGACTGGCACCAATTCTCTTTCAGTGGGGTGCAGCATGCCCTAAAGCAGCTACCTTGCTGGACTTGCAACACCAACGAGGAGGTTCACCGCATACTGAAGGACGACATTGCCAATTCTCCCCTTTTCAACGGTCAAATCAAGAGCACGGGACCACGCTATTGCCCATCCATTGAGACAAAGCTCGTGGTGTTCCCCGACCGTGACCACCATCCATTGTTTATCGAGCCTGAGGGCGAGAACACCAACGAGATGTATCTCAACGGCTTCTCATCGTCGATGCCAATGGAGACGCAGCTGAAAGCCATCCAACAAATTCCCGCGCTGAGAGACGCCAAGGCTTACCGACCGGGCTACGCGATAGAATACGACTACTTCGACCCCACGCAGCTCAGCCACTCGCTCGAATCGAAAGTCATACCTCGCCTGTTCTTCGCCGGACAGGTGAATGGAACCACGGGATACGAGGAAGCCGCGGGACAAGGGTTGATGGCAGGCATCAACGCCGCGCTGAAGTGCGCATCGTCTGAGCCATTCGTGCTTAAACGAGATGAGGCGTATATTGGCGTGCTTATCGACGACTTGTGCACGAAGGGCGTCGATGAGCCTTACCGCATGTTCACCTCAAGGGCCGAATATCGCATATTGTTAAGGCAAGACGATGCCGACGCAAGGCTCACGGAAAAAGCCTACGGCATCGGACTGGCGAAAAAAGACCGATACGACCGCTGGATGAGCAAGAAGGGCATGATAGAGAACATCATCGACTTCTGCGATTCTACAACCATACACCCGAAAGACATCAATTCGGCGCTTGAGGCCATTGGCACCACCCCACTCCACTTTGGCTGCAAAATCGCGGATCTAATCAGTCGTCCCCAAATCACTGTCAAACAACTGGCCGACATCGTTCCTGAGCTTAAAGAGCAACTCGGAAAGCTAAACGACAGAAAGGAAGAAATAATCGAGGCCGCCGAGGTCAAGATAAAATATAAAGGATATATAGAACGCGAGAAAATCGTGGCAGAGAAAATGCGCCGCCTTGAAGATATTAAAATAAAGGGACACTTCCGCTACGACGAGATTTCGGAGATAAGCACCGAAGGCCGCCAAAAGCTTCAACGCATAGACCCGGACACGTTGGCGGAGGCAAGCCGCATACCTGGCGTTTCACCGTCAGACATAAACGTCCTGCTCGTTTTGCTCGGAAGATAAGACGTGCCAACCGCAGTTTTGACATGAAACAACGCAGATTGTTTCACGTGAAACAAAACAAAGCGTAAACATTTGAAAAAGAATAAGATAACACTTAAAGTAAAACGTAAAACATGAACAACCAGACATTGGTAGAAAACCTCCGTACCATCAAGGATTGGCCGATTAAAGGCGTAAATTTCCGCGATGTCACCACCCTGTTCAAAAACGCGGAATGTGTGAAAATCATCAGCGACATGATGTACGACCTTTACAAGGACAAAGGCATAACAAAGATTGTCGGCATAGAGAGCCGTGGCTTCGTGATGAGCTCTGCTGCCGCCATCCGATTGAACGCTGGCATCGTGCTGTGCCGCAAGCCTGGCAAACTGCCTTGCGACACCATACAGCAAAGCTACGCCAAAGAGTATGGCATAGACACGATAGAGATTCACAAGGACGCCATTACGCCCGACGACGTGGTGCTTCTACACGACGACCTGCTGGCCACTGGTGGCACCATGAAGGCCGCCTGCGACCTCGTGAGGAAGTTTAAGCCAAAGAAGATTTTCTGCAATTTCATCATGGAGCTCAACTCTGAGTTTCCTCATACACGCGAGATTTTCGACAAGGACGTTGAGATAACAAGCCTGCTCAAGTTTTAGTTCCACGTGAAACAAAACGAGGAAATGGTTGCTTGAGAACTGAGAGTTTGTGGGTATGGTTAAAGAAAACAACGAGAAAAGATTAGAGTACCTGAAAAACATAGTACTCAATATGCCCGAGAAGCCCGGCAGCTACCAATATTATGATGACCTGCGCGAAAACGGTGGGCAGATAATATATGTGGGAAAGGCCAAGAACTTGAAGAGGCGCGTGTCGAGCTATTTCCACAGGGAAGTGGACAGGTTCAAGACAAAGGTGCTCGTCTCGAAGATAAAGGACATCTCTTACACCGTGGTAAACACGGAGGAGGATGCCCTTCTGCTCGAGAACGCTCTTATAAAGAAATACAACCCGAAGTACAATGTCTTGCTGAAGGATGGCAAGACCTACCCTTCCATAATCGTGACAAACGAGTTTTTCCCGCGAATATTCAAGACGCGACACATCAACAAGAAGCTCGGCACTTACTTCGGACCATACCCACACATCTCCTCTATGTATAATGTATTGGCACTTATTCAAAAGGCATTCAAGCCAAGGAGATGTCGCCAGCCAATAACACAGGAAGGCGTCAACATGGGCAAATACCGCCCTTGTCTGGAGTATCATATACACAACTGCGAGGGGTGTTGCGTCAGCAAGCAGTCGAGGGAGGATTATCTTGAGAACATAAGACAAGCCAAGGAGGTGCTCAAAGGTAACACTCGCGAACTGTCTGAATGGGTCTACAAGCGCATGATGGCCAACGCGGAGCTCATGAAGTTTGAAGAGGCTGAAAGGCTGAAGGAACGTTATTTGCTGTTGCAGGACTTCGTGTCGAAGAGCGAGGTGGTGAGCCACACCATCAACGACGTGGACGTGTTCACCATAACGGATGACGACAACAAGAAGAACGCGTACATTAATTATATTCACGTAAAGAACGGAACCATTAACCAGAGCTTCACCTACGAGTATAAACGCAAACTCGACGAGAGCGACGAGGACCTGCTTACGCAAGCCATACCGGAGATAAGGGAACGGTTCGGCAGTAAGTCGAAAGAGATTATCGTACCGTTCCAGATGGAGTGGAAACTGCGCGACGCGGAGTTTTTCATTCCTCAGCGGGGCGACAAGAAGCATCTCCTGGAGCTCTCCGAGATGAATGGCAAACAGTATAAGTTTGACAGGCTGAAGCAGACCGACAAGCTCAACCCAGAGCAGAAGCAGACGCGTTTGATGAAGGAATTGCAGGAAAAGCTGCACCTCGACAAGCTTCCTTACCAAATAGAGTGCTTCGACAACTCAAACATATCCGGCACGGATGCCGTAGCGGGCTGCATAGTGTATAAAGGCATGAAGCCCTCAAGAAAGGATTACAGGAAATACAACATCAAGACCGTTGTCGGCCCCGACGATTACGCTTCTATGCAAGAGGTGGTGAGAAGGAGATACACTCGCATGATAAACGAGAAGGCCACGCTGCCCGACCTCATCATCACGGATGGCGGCAAGGGACAGATGGACATCGTTAGGGAAGTGGTAGAAGACGAGCTGCACCTCAATATTCCCATAGCCGGACTCGCAAAGGACGATCGCCACCGCACCAACGAATTGCTGTTTGGCTTCCCGGCACAAGTGGTAGGCTTGAAGACCGACAGTGAACTGTTTCATGTCCTAACGCAGATACAAGACGAGGTGCACCGTTTCGCTATCACGTTCCATCGCGACAAGCGTTCGAAGCATGCGCTGCACTCGGCATTGGATGACATTAAAGGAATAGGTCCCAAAAGCAAGGAAGCATTGCTAAAAGCCTTTAAGTCAATGAAATACATAAAGGGTGCAAGCCTCGACCAACTTGCTACCATTGTTGGCAAGGATAAGGCTCAAAGGGTCTTTGACGCATTAAACCAACAAGACGCGGCAAACCAGCAGAATGCATAAAAACAAAAGAATGGGTCAAGCGACACAACTTACTGAACGAGCAATAAAAAAAACAAGCAATAGAAAACAATGAGAGTAGTAATACAACGTGTCACAAAAGCATCTGTGACGATTGACGGCAAGGTAAAATCAAGCATAGGCAAGGGTTACTTAATCCTTGTTGGCGTGTGCTCTGAAGACACAGAGGAAGACGCGGCTTGGCTTGTCAGGAAGATTATCGGATTGCGTGTCTTCGACGATGCCGACGGCGTGATGAACCTAAGCATTAACGACGTGAATGGTGACATACTTGTCGTTTCGCAGTTCACACTCATGGCAAGCTACAAGAAAGGCAACAGGCCGAGTTGGATAAAGGCAGCGCCCCACTCCATCTCCATTCCCCTTTACAATCGTTTCTGCGAATTGCTGACATCAGCCTTGGGAAAACCTATAGGCACAGGCGAGTTTGGAGCGATGATGGAGGTAGAGTTGCTTAACGACGGCCCTGTAACGATATGCATGGACACGAAGAACAAGGAGTGATACCGACAAGACAATCCACATCGAATAAACGCAAAAGTTAATATTTTGCTCTAAAAAGCGGAAATTGGGCGCAAAAAAGCAGGCTTGAAATACAACCAAGTGGCAGGACTTGACAGAAAAACGGATTCTTAAGGGCGATAAAAATGATTCGCAAGCAGCCAACATATTATACCACAGAATGTTACGGCAAATATTTATGATTATTTTATTACAATCCAATATTGCGAAAGAGATGTAAAGGAAGCCGCCAAGCCTTGCTTTTTGAGTATTTGAGCAATTGCACGCAATCTATATTGCACGCAATCTATATTGCACGTAATCTATATTGCACGTAATCGCATAAGACGACAATAATACCATCGCGCGAACAATCAACAGCACAAGCGCGACAATGAGCAATAAAAAACGAAGCGAAACCACGAAGAACAAAAAAATTGCTTATCTTTGCACAAGACCATAAACAGATGACAATAAAAGAAGCGCAAAACACCGTAGACTCTTGGATAAAGGAATATGGCGTGAGATACTTTTCTGAACTTACCAACATGACAGTACTTACTGAAGAGGTTGGAGAATTGGCTCGTGTCATGGCACGAAAATATGGCGACCAATGTTTCAAGGAATGTGAGAAAGACAACATGGGCGAAGAAATAGCCGACATCTTTTGGGTGCTATGCTGCATCGCCAATCAAACCGGCATAGACATAACAGAGGAGTTTAAGAAAAGCATTGAAAAGAAAACCCAGCGAGACAAGGACAGACATAAAAACAATCAAAAATTAAAATAAGAAAACATGGGAGTGATAAAAGAAAAAATAACGAAAGACATCCAAGCCCAACGCAGCGAGGGCATTGTGAACAGCAGCAAGATTGACCAGGCCTTTGCCAAGTATGACCTTAACGTGGACGAAGAGGAGGTAAAAAACAAGGTTAAGAGCATCATAACTGACAAGGTGCCGGAAAACGATAACCTCGACGTGAAGAAATTCTTGTTAGGCTCTGTTGAGCTGACATCCCTTCACACTACCGACACCGAGGAAAGCATCCTCGCCATGGTGGAGAAGGTCAACAAGTTTGAAGCAGCCTACCCTGACCTTCCACACGTGGCCACCATTTGCACATACCCCAACTTCGCGCATCTGGTGCGCAACACCCTTGAGGTGGATGGTGTTGAGATTGCCGTCGTCTCGGGCTCTTTCCCGTCATCGCAAACGTTCATTGAGGTGAAAGTGGCAGAGACCGCTCTCGCCATAAAAGACGGCGCTACAAATGTAGACATTGTGTTGCCTGTGGGAAAATATCTTTCTGAAGACTATGAGGGCGTGGCAGACGACATCAATGAGCTTAAACAGACCTGTGGCGAAGTGCCGATGAAGGTCATCCTCGAGACCTGTGACCTCCCTACCCTATCCGACGTGAAAAAGGCAGCCATTCTCGCCATGTATAGCGGTGCCGACTACGTGAAGACATCAACAGGAAAAGAGAAGGCAGGAGCCACTCCAGAAGGTGTCTACGTGATGTGTCAAGCCATAAAAGAATACTACAACGAGACAGGTATCGTGATAGGTCTTAAGCCTGCCGGTGGCATCAACACGGTAATGGATGCCGTGGTCTATTACACCATCGTGAAAGAAGTACTCGGCGAGAAATGGCTCACCAACGAGCTCTTCCGTTTGGGCACAAGCCGCCTGACCAACCTGTTGCTGAGCGAGATAATAGGCAAGGAAACAAAGTGGTTCTGACAAGCCAATAAGCATTATGGTGCGAGAAACATCAATAGTTAGCAAAGATGACAGATGATTTCCGCATAGAGATACCACCATGAATAATCGAGTAGGAGGTAAACACTAATCATAGGTGTTTATCTCCTACTTTCGTATTTACCGACCTCTCACACCACCGACCGTTCCGAATAGCTATTGGGCTTTGGTTTGTTTTGCAACCTTACCCACGGTCATATGCCTTGTATGAAGTTTCTGTCCGTTAGGTCTGATGTTTGCCGCCGGCTTCTTTCAGATTCCAACTCACGATGGACACCCTTGCTCTTGGCTATGTAATTCCCGCTATTAGGGCTTACTCGGGACTTCCACCCGTTAGACAATGCTCATGCCGAGCGTACAAAAGAGGGCAAAACTGCATAAATATATAGTTTTCCGCGCCCTCTTTTTCGCTTGTTTTTGGCAGGGCAAAAGACAAGCCACAAACTTGTGAGCTTCTTGTCTTTTTCTTACCTTTGCATTCTATATCAATCAAGCAAAAACAAGCAAAAACAAGCAAAAAACAAGCAAAAACACAAACAAAACATGGAAAAGAAACAAATAGTTTTTATTGAGTACATCCGCGTCGTGGCCTGTTTTCTGGTCATGCTTGTTCATGCCAGCGAAAATTTCTATGGTGCAGACAGCTCAGGATTGGCCGGCAATGTGTCAATGCTGGCCAACGAAAGCAACCGCTTCTGGGTCTCGTTCTATGACGGAGCGTTAAGCCGCATCTGCGTGCCTCTGTTCATGGTGGTGAGTGCTTTCCTTCTTGTGCCAATGAAGGAGGGCATGACGATGCACTCATTCTATAAACGGCGATTCATGCGCATCCTGCCACCGTTCATAATCTTTCAGCTCCTTTACACTTTCATCCCCGCCATGCTCGGCCAATGGACGTGGAGCGAAGCTTTGGACGGTCTGTGGATGTTGCCGTTCAATTTCTCACCAATGGCCGGACACCTGTGGTTTATGTATCCGCTCATCTCGCTCTACCTCATCATCCCTGTCGTCTCGCCCTGGCTGGAAAAATCAACGGCCAAAGAGGAGCTCACATTCATCGGCATTTTCATTCTCTCAACCTTCATTCCATGGCTTCACAGATTTGTCACCCGTGAGCTTTGGGGCGAATGTTTCTGGAATGGGTTTACAATGCTCTGGTACTGCTCAGGCTACCTGGGCTATCTGGTGCTGGCACATTACATCAGAAAGCACATCACCTGGAATCGGGGCAAGAGAATGAGAATCGGCTTGACCTGCCTTTTCATAGGCGGTGCCTTTACAGGTTGGTCATTCTGGTGGAAGGGTGTTCCCGGTCAGATCATAGAGACACCTCTGCTTGAATGGTCGTGGGAATTCTGTACGCCCAACGTGCTGCTGGCCACCTTTGGTGCCTTCCTGCTGTTCACATGTATTGAGCAGAAAGAAGCCCCCAGATGGATTACAGGCATTTCCCGCCTCTCGTTCAGCATGTATCTGATGCACCTGTTCTTCCTGGCCCCTATTGCCGGTTTCTTCGTGAACGGCAACCAGGCTGAGCCGCTCATACCTGTTTGGGCAGCTATCCCCTGCATAGCTCTGCTTGCCTTTCTGTGCTGTGTGATTATCGGCAAGCTGCTGTCATTTTTACCTGGACACAAGTATTTGGGCATATAAAGCATATAAGCAGGTGTTCAAAATTAATCGCATATTTGAATCTTATAAGAAAATGTTATGTGATTAATTTTGAACACCCGATTAACAATTTTGTAAAAAGGTTATGGTCTTACGGGATTTGGAGTGATGGCATACCCAATCGTAGCGATTTGCAGGGACCGCCCCTGCAAAGCGACAAATGGCATCGATTTTATAGGATAAAATATTTTACAAATGGTCGTCTGAGAATCGATTCTTTTCAACCAAGCAGTCTCTT